>Ga0131853_10026870_pt1 | contig 10347 bp, 7 predicted proteins | sample TergutLab28metaG_FD_92764 | JGI IMG/M metagenome (GOLD analysis project Ga0131853, IMG submission 92764) | Labiotermes labralis P1 segment gut microbial communities from Petit-Saut dam, French Guiana - Lab288 P1 (version 2) (version 2) | ecosystem: Host-associated > Arthropoda: Insects >... | reverse complement strand
GCAGGAGGCAGGAGCTGTCTTTCTTTCATTTCTTTTGTATTTCTGTTGGTCCTTTTTCTGTTGTTGTACGTCGTAGTTCTCCTGGTTCGGGTTTTGGAGGTACTGGGTTAAAGTCGGAGCCCGAGGACCGGTTTTCTTGACTAAGCTTTTTGTCATTTTTGTGATAGTATCAATTGCGTCATTCAGCACAGGATTACTGCCTCAGATTAGGTTAGAACAGCTCTCTTCCTGACGTCCTAAATTAATGACCCGGTTCAGCGATTCTATGGACATATTTATAATTTGAGTTATTGGTACTGGCGTCACATACACCAATAACATGCCCACCCTGTCTGCGTTTTTGTAAACCTGACCTATGGAACGCTAAGAAAAGAAACGCATAAAGGAAGACATTTGTGCATGCATTTATATGTCTCGAGACAAGTCACATAGCTTCAAGGATAGAAATGGAGTCTCTCTCTGGGTTCGGCAGGGGGGTCCTTGTTTGTTTTGGTCTAGACTGGTGCATCGCCCGCCGTTTGAACGGAAATAGAAAATCCACTCCGGCACAGCAGTAGCAGCAGCTAAATAAAATATTAAAAGCAAGGGCCATACAAAACGTTGCGTCGTGCCAGAAATAGAGACGATTCTACCAGACGGTCTGAAAGGAACCCTTTCTTATCTGGAGCTCTGGGTTGGAGTCTAAGAATAAAATCTTAAAGCTTACTTTCGTGGTCTCATCTCCTAGTAGGGTCGGAGGATTTCTCTGGATCTGGTACAGCTGGGGGTGTAACGTGCAGTTGTGTGGGATATATATATATAGTGGCAGGGGGCGCCACGTGTAATGAAGAAGTGGCTCGATTTTTATACATATCACCAGACGTGGAGTTTTTGGTCTTCAGAGGTAGCAGCCTGTGTTCTGAGGTTTGTCGTGTGTTAAAAATAGTGAAGTGTTGTATATAGGCTGTATACATATTTTTATACTGTGCATGTAGCAAGGGAGGGGATTGTTGCCGACACCGCCTTGTTTTGGAAAATATTTGGTATGTCAGAATAATTGTTTAAAAGTTTTCTTTGCCTGAATGACATCCGATGCTCTTTATGTGGTAGCCTGAAAAAAGTCCCAAGATGTCAGGTATATTCGAAGATAGAATACTTTGAACAAGAAAACTGCGCAATAAGCTTATGAAAAAAGTGGTTGGTAATTTAATCGCGATCCGACATTGCCACTCGACCTTACCAGCCAAGGATGACAAAACGTCCAATTATTAGGTGATTTATCCACGGGCACGTGGTAGCGCAGTTCGTCGAAGCACTGTGCTACAAGCCGGAAGTTCGCGGGTTGGATTCCCGATAAGGTAATTGGGATTTTTAATTGACTTGTTCCGGCCGCAGTATGGCTCTGGGGTCGACTCAACCTCTCTATTTCCTGGGTGATAAAGGCGGCCGGTCCGTAGGGCTTGACAGCCTTGCCACCTTCGTGTACCGATTGTCCGGAAGTTCTGGGAGTCTAGGGTCTGTCCAGGCCTGAAATGGGATAGCTTTACCTCTTTCGTCCGACAGTCCTGTTCTGTAGTATACTAGTTCAAATACAGCTATCAATTATTATTATTATTAGTATTAATAAATTTAATGAATGATGATGACAGAAGCAGGATGAAAATGTACGTTGCAGCGTGACGCACAAGTCACTTGACGTGTGATGTAACATGTCGCGTCCAGTGTCGAGTGACTTCAGCTACTATCTCTGTAATGCCCATCAGCTGCTGCCTTTCAGTAGGTTGCTTCCATGGGACGAGTACTTACCAAAACTGGCTTATGTCTTTGATGCTAATTCTGGTTAATAGCAAATACAAACCAACGTGATCTACAGTCGTGATTAATTCTTTCGGTTGCTTCGTTTCTTTTCGTACTCCCCTAGCTGGACAACTGAACACGGTCCTTCTACAAATACATTGCGTCTTTCCGAGAGGTCTGTTGTTGATGTACTGCATTACATTTTTGTGTGACAAATCATTTTAATTTGTGGCCAGTTTTAGTCTGACAGCTGAAGCCGAAGAGGAGGAGGAGGCCGTTAGTAGGTAGCCGGGAGGAACACGGTGCCATAGTAGGTATGTGCTGGTTTCATATGGCCCAGGATGAGGTCAGGTGTCAGGGTTTGTGAACGTGGTGAGAGCATGGCGTTCCCTAAAAGGCGGAGAAGTTCTGTACTGGTTCAGAGATGTACCTTCTGTGGAAGTATCCTGCTTCACGGTTATCATCATCATCATCATCATCCCCTTCCCCTATCCTTCCTTCACAACAGTTTTGCTCGTTCTCGTACAGTGCGAGTCGCACTGACCAAGCACCTTCATATTCAGTGTTCTGCCAAAAACGTACTGTGTAAACGGCATGTATTACAGTGGTGCTGATAAGTCCTTAGCCCGACCAGGAAGGAAACAAGCTAATGTTTCTGTCAGAATGGCGTGAATTTCCTTCGGCGCCTTGCCTTGCAGGAAAAAAAAAATACTTGATTACAGCTCGCGTCTCGATGTTGTTGAAATCGCGCGTGTCCCTGACATGCTTCTGAGATTGTTTCCTTCCCGGTCGGGCTAAGGACTTATCAGCACCCCGGTAAACTGATTTGTGCATTATAATCTAAAGACCAGAGCGAAGATAAGCAGTTTTCAACTTTCGTGTTATTTGTTTAGGATATTTCCCCTTTTCGATAGAACTAGTGACACTATGTAGGCCCTTGTCAGCTTCCATATTCTTGTAAAGTTTTCTTTCAAGCCTGTATACATATGTAGCTTCTCGGTGATGGTGCTGTGAAGTTTGTGACTATTTGGAATTGCTGCATCTATTAAGTATGCTTCTTTGATGGATTTTACCAAGTATAGTAATGTCCGGAATATTGGTACGGATATTTCAATCAGTTATTATGGACCTGTCATAGTACAGTTTGCCGGTCCCAATGGCCGTGCGGTCTAAGGCGTAGGTCTGTGGCCGTTTGCCTGCTGGGGTTGTGGGTCGAATCCCACCGGGGCATGGACGTTTATCTGTTGTGAGTGTTGTCAGGTAGAGAGGTCTCTGCACCGAGCTGATCACTCGTCCAGAGGAGTCCTTACGACTGTGGTGCTTCGTTGTGTGTAATCTAGAAACCTCGTGAATGAGGAGGCCCTGGCTCACTGGGGGGCTGTCGCGCCAAAAGCAAACAAACAAACAAACAAACGTAGTACCGTTTATAGCTGGAGTTCTCTACCACGGACTGTGACTCAGATTTATAATATGGCATTGGTGGCCACTTTGACAGTCCACATTTGGTAGCCAATTTTTAACGGACAATATTGGCTACTTTATTGGGACGGTGGGTTTATTATTATTATTGATTAAATGTGGCGCTTTAGCGACAACTGGATTTCATCGTTTATCATCACCCAATACTTCGGTAAATATTTCAAGAACGTACGGTTCTTACTACGTGCCGTTGTAATCTGTGACTGCTGGTTTTATACTTTAACACATGGCCTGTTCCGCAGGTTCGTGACGTGCTGGGGAGAGGGATTAAAATATGGCACTTGTTATCACGACAGACGAACGCTTTGTAATCCCTTCATTATAAGAGAAACTTTCTTTCGAACACTCGAGAAGACCCGGAAGGCCTTTGTTCGTTGCCCGTTTCTCAAATCCTCTTAGATATTTTGCGGTAAACTCAACATTGTCGTGTTCTTATTTTTTTTATTTCCGAGCTGTTTAGTCGTTCGTAATTCTTTTGTTCGTGATTCGAGTAGTAACAACAAATGTCATAAGTCCTTAGAGCGATGTTTGTTGGTAAACTTCTAAACAGAATTTTATTCCGCTTTCAAGTTGTTGTCGTCTGTCAGAGATATTTTCAGTAACTTCCTTCTACAACTTCAGAAGTTCGTACGAGCGGATGGCTGTCGTTCTGGAGTCATAGTGGAGTATTGGTACGGAATGTTTGTTCGAGTGTCATTTCGATACGCGTTTCAGCCTGCCGGGTATTACGCGAAGTTCCGTGGGCGGTAGCAAATATTTCCCATTGTTTGCAGGAAGATAGCGCTGAAATACTGGGTGTCCCGAAAAGAGTGGTAGGGTTATGAGAGCAAATATTTGGAATTCAATAAAGACATACAAGAAATTAAAATCACGTAATTAACTGAGGAAGTCAGTTTCTAACGCACCGTAGTAAATAATTACAGTAACCACCAGGTGCACATAAAGTAACTAAAAATCATACGTACATATAAAATTCTTAGATGTTTTAGCGCCAGGGTGCCAACTTCAGGAAATCCGAAGTACAAAGGTTTACAGGTACCAAACGCAACATTCTTGGTAATGCATTAACAGATTGTTTAAATATCAGAATTGTAAAGCTGGTTGACATCAGTACTGACGTAAGGTGACGTAGGCGAGAGTCCAAGGTTTTGCATAATTAGGTGCCACGTATGCATACAAATATCTGACCGGTTCAAGTACGATCCAAGAGGATCTAATTTATGTGGTGTGTGTCGGTGTGTTTCTTATCATGCGGTGGTGCGTAACGCAGTAATTTTCATTAAGTGCGCCGTTAGTGGCCGCACATGTTTACAGCCAATATTCCACTTCTTGTGATACAGGAATGCGCTAAAAAGGTTTTATAGTCATAATAGTGTGACTTTGAGCAGAACACGTCGGTTTGATGGCGGTATTTTGGTACTATAGGCCAGAAAACTTCGGTTTGATGGCGGTGTTAAGGTAGTGTAGGCCATAACACGTCGGTTTGATGGCGGTATTCTGGTACTATAGGCCAGAAAACATAGGTTTGGTGGCGGTATTCAGGTACTGTAGTCCAGAAAATGTCGGTTTGATGGCGGTATTCAGGTAATATAGGCCAGAAAACGTCGGTTTGGTTGCGGTGTTAAGGTAGTGTAGGCCATAACACGTCGGTTTAATGGCGGTGTTCAGGTACTGTAGGCCAGAAAACTTCGGTTTGGTGGCGGTGTTAAGGTAGTGTAGGCCAGAACACATCGGTTTGATGGCGGTATTCTGGTACTATAGGCCAGAAAACATCGGTTTGATGGCGGTATTCAGGTAATATAGGCCAGAAAACGTCGGTTTGATGGCGGTATTCAGGTACTATAGACCAGAAAACGTTGGTTTGATGGCGGTGTTCAGGTACAGTAGGCCAGAAAACGTCGGCTTGATTTACATTTCGGAACGGATGTTTTAAGCGGATCACGTGTGGTCCTTGAACAGTAACTGGTAAGTGATAACCGACACGTTTTCATTTCTTTGACGTGCCCAGGTGTAACTAAACATCTGCAATCGGATGTTCCTGGCACTTACAAATTGTGAAATGCTAAACCAACTACTTGGTTAGATCCTGGAAACCACTGTAACTGTGCGTGAAGGTAAAAAGACGGACAATAGGCCTATACGTATGACGTTACACTGTGGCGCGTTCGCGTGACTATTTATTGTGGAGGAGCAACAAGTATTACATATTGTGTGTGTGTGTATTCTGACCCTAGTTATCCAACATATAAATCGCATCTTTTATACGCCATATTGTGTTGTCATCTATGGCCTGCCAGACTGTACCATATTTATCCACATCAGCGCATAAACGAAATGATTTTCGGAAAAAAATTTGGGCAAAATTATGTGTTTTTGTTTTGTCTGCTACTTCTTATGTAACATTTCACATTCTGGGAATAGTTCAGCGAGGTATTAGCATTAATGTGCATAGATATTCAAATAAAGCACCCGTTATTTTCGCAGGATTTTCATGAAACCTGAATTTTTTCGACAGGTTTTCGAAAAATACTGAAATATCCAATTCCATGAAAATCCGTCCGGTGGGAGCCGTTTTGTTTCATGCGGACGAACGGACAGACGGACAGGGACATGATGAATCTAACAGTCGCTTTTCGCAGTTCTGTGAACGCGGCTAACAGAAGTGAACACGTTATAGTAGTCCCATTTCTTGTTTCCCTGCAATACATGCTAAAATTATCCTTCCGTCTCATAGTTTAAGACTGATGTTTTCCTCACAAATGCTGTGTATGGATCTGCATCCCATGACTCGTCTTGTCCAAATTCCCAGCCGATCTAAGCTTCCTGTGTTTCTGTATCTTAAACTGAACAGACATTTGAAAATTATGTCTGAGTGCTGTGCTAAATTATACATGAGTTTTCCTGAGCTTAGTGGGCCGGGTAGCTCAGTCGGTATAGCGACTGGCTACGGGCTGGACGGTCCGGGGATGGAATCCCGGTGGGGGGCGAGATTTTCCGCACCTGTCCAGACTGGCCCTGGGGCCCACCCAGCCTCCTGTACAATGGGTACCGTGTCTTTCCCGGGGGTAAAGAGCGGCCGGGGCGTGACGCTGACCCCTCACCCCTTCTAGTGCCGTGGTCAAGAAAGAGTAGAGCTATACCTCTACTCCCCCTGTGGGTCGTACGGCCTGTACAGAGCCTCAGTGCCTGTACAAGGGTGTACTTTACTTTACCGTACCTTCCCTCAGCCTAGTCCTGTTTCGGTAGTCAGTATAGTAGCAGTAGTTTAAAGCTAAATGTCCGCACCCGTCCAGACCGACCCTGGAGCCTACCCAGCCTTCTGCACAATGGAGACAGGGTCCCTTTTTCGGGGGTAAAGCGACCGGGCGTTTCGTTGACCGCCCACCCCTATCTAGCGCTCAGGTTGCGGGAAGAGTAGAGTATACCTCTTTGGGTCTCCATGGCTTGTTCTGGGGCGATCTTTACCTTTAAAGGTCAATGTGGGCAATACATCCCGCCATGATGAGTCTTGGCATTTATTTGGTACTGTAGGTTCGGTGTTAACTTCCTGCACTGTATAAAGTTGATTGGTTAGCGTCACGTTCCGGCTGCTTAACTCCATCGTAGTATCCCCATACAGTAGTCTCTGGATGTGAGGCTGATTTCGCCTCAAAATCGATCAGGACATAATGGCAGTGGAGCCCCTGCCCCACTCAGAATCGAGCCCCCTCTTTCGGGTCTGACTGACTGCGCACCGTAAAACAATAGGCCTTGCAGTAAGATTTATTAGCACGAACAGTAATAGTAGTACCGGTTGTAATAGTAGTTACGTTGACATTAAAACCTATCGATGAAAGTTTCTTCCTGCACGCCTTGGCGTGGCATATGAACTCGTTCAACCTCGCCAGTTGATGGGGAGTCAGGTTTACCACGTACGCCCCAGCCGCTAGGTCCCCGAAGAATTACCTGACTGTACTCATTGAACAGGCGTCTAGTTGCGTCCCATAGACGGTGTAGACACTCTAGAGGAGAGAAAAGTCTCTTACACCTGACGGGAGCCGAACCGCGAATCCGTGTTGGTGCAGTCCGTTGAGTCGTCACGGTACTCCTGGAGGTGAGACGTAGATTGAAGAGAGGTGGGTTGGGGAGCGGGAGGGAGTAGCAGATGGAGCAGTGAAGTGGAGTCAGCTTGCAATTAATGAACTGGCTGTGTACAGTTCACCTGAGCTCGGTGCAAAACGGCAGTCACTCTTGACAGTCCCCACCACGCGAGGTAGGGGTTACCTGCAGTAGGACACTGCTGTTGCGGAGACAGATCGATATGAGCCCACGAGTAACTGGTTGCGACTCCTTGGAGACACTGGAGGTGGTTGGGATGGCACCGCAGACAGGGGAGTGAAGAACAGAGGGTGGATTAACACATCTGTGCCTTAATCTGTAAAGAACTAAGCCCGAAAAGTTACTTCACTGGATGGAATCCTGTATACGCGTTTCGTGAATTGAAGTTAGAAAAATAATTTTTTTTAAAGGTCGGATTTCCATTTGTGTTTCTGATTGATACTAACATAACAACGGGGGGCACTACTAAGTGTATATAACTGTTTAATGGAGCAACACGTTTCGAACTTTGTATTACGTCATCATCAAGCTAAACAGCATTTTATGTAAGGTTTTGGTAGGAGCCATCCCGTTGTGTCATTCCATATTAATAAAGTTGTTTCTTAAATCACAACACAACGTCAATATATAGTCAATAATACATGGTTTTAGCTACATGTTTCGGGTTTACCAAACCATCTTCTGGTCACTATTTATTACGTGAAGGTATGATTTTAGCTTTTATTAGTGTAAACACTATGGGATCCCATAATGTACGCACACATTGAATGTACTTTCATATAATACACACTGGCCTGAAGATGATTTGGGAAAACCGAAACAAATGGCCAAGACTATGTATTATTGACTGCATATTGATGTGTTGTGGCTGAATAAACTTCTTTATGAACCATCTTTATTGTTTACCTTTAGTCAAGATAGCCTAATTATTTGTATAAAAAATTAATTCATTTTATTTTACAATCTTACTTATTACCTTGACAATATACTTAACAAAGTATATATTTTATATTACAGACATGCTGCCACAGCACCCTGTTAATATAAGGAAATTAACTAGTGAGTGGTTTTAATATGTGACTTTAGCAAGGAACAATATGGCTCCCTGAAGCAAGGAACAATATGGCTCCCTGAAGATGATCTTAGGATCGAAACATGTTGGAGCAATTTTAAGTGTTTTAGTGTGCACATTTTATGTAAGTGCATTAGGTGATATAATTAAAGTGGTTCTTTATGAACATTTTGTATAGTACATGGATGCTGATAAGTCTTTAGTCCGACCAGGAAGGATACAAGCTAATGTTTCTGTCAGAATGGCGTGAATTTCCTTCGGCGCCTTGCCTTGCAGGAAAAGAAACTTGACGACAGCTCGCGTCTCGATGTTGTTGAAATCGCGCGCCTCCCTGACATGCTTCCGAGCTTGTTTCCTTCCTGGTCGGGCTAAGGACTTATCAGCACCCCGATACATAAAGTGCCTTTTATGCATTCCTGTTTATGTATCTTAAAAATGTTGTTTAACCTATTGTTGATGATGTGATGATGATGGTGGTGGTGATGGCCAGTTACAACAGTTCGAAACATGTTGCTCCATTAAACACGCACTTAATTGTGTCGACTGTTATTACGTAATTGTTACAAACATAAATCGTAGCGCGGATCTAGAAAACAAAACGCAGAGCAAACAACAGCTGAAGACTGGTAGAAATGTGTGTTAAATAATATAGAATTTAAGGTTAACGGTTCAGGAATATTATTTAATCTAGGGGAGGCGCACTGCAGAAAACGTTGTGTTTGCAGGCACATTACTGAAACTCAGTAATGCTACTCAGCAAATAATAATAATAATGAAAATAATAATAATACAGAAATACTTATAACATCACACATAATACGGAAAGTACTGCAGTGTAAAGCTTGAAGCCTGAGCAGTGGGGATCAGGCCTGTGACAAGAGACATCCATATTATAATTATAATAATAATAATAAGCCTTAGGCATTGAAACCACAGACAAATGCTACACACACATGCCCAAGCTAGTGTACTCGTATGAAGATTGAGATGTCACAGTGTTGTGGAATTAAGCAGTACACACAGACAGAGAAGTTACAGCAAATAGGCCAGATATAATAATTAAAAACAAAAAAGAGAAAGCATGCACACTGATAGATGTGGCAATATCCGCAGACAGAAATGTTGTGCAAACGGAAGCGGAAAGGAAGTTAAAGTACAAGAGTTTATGTATAGAGATAAAACGAATGTGGAACCTGAAATGTACGATTATACCAGTAATAATTGGAGCCACTGAAATAGTAACGAGAAGCTTAAAGAAAAATTTGGGAACTATACCAGGAAAACACTCGATAGATTCACTACAAAAGACAGCTATACTTGGAACATCACACATAATACGGAAAGTACTGCTGTGTGAAGCTTGAAGCCTGAGTGGTGGGTATCACCTCTGGTTCAAGAGAAGTACCAGGAAGAAATGCCTGTGACAGGAGACATACATATCTTATAATAATAATAATAATAATTGTTAAATTGCTTACTTTTTAGACTATCTCAGTAGCAGTAGCCTGCGATATAACGACCGATAAACGGTAAGTGGACCTGCCGGTGGAGTGACGGGTGGAATATCCTTTTAAGAATTAACACTGACCTCGTCTTCACGTGGATGGCACCTCTGTTTAACAAACGAGGATCGGGATGTCGAGTCGTGGCTCTGAAATCATTCCGTGTGCCTTGGACGAAGTGCCTCTGTCACGATCATATTAAGCTGATTCAGATGTAGTGCTCCATGATGCTCATGTTTGTAGTTCTGTAATGCATTGATCGCAAACGAACACTTATTTGAGTTCAGAACGCAGTGACGAGCACCATACCGCCCCCCCCCCCCCGCCCCCCCCCCGCCCCCCCGCCTCGCCCGCGATCCGCTCCGCAGGCAACCACGGCCCTTGCGGGGCTACGCACACCCCCACTGAACACAAGGTGAT
>Ga0131853_10026869_pt1 | contig 10347 bp, 8 predicted proteins | sample TergutLab28metaG_FD_92764 | JGI IMG/M metagenome (GOLD analysis project Ga0131853, IMG submission 92764) | Labiotermes labralis P1 segment gut microbial communities from Petit-Saut dam, French Guiana - Lab288 P1 (version 2) (version 2) | ecosystem: Host-associated > Arthropoda: Insects >... | reverse complement strand
TTTGGAACCGCAAGAAGCCCCCACTTTTCTCTGGCCATTATCTCCGTAACCGTTCAACTTTGGATATAGGTGTTTTGGGTTATATCGGTATACTTTAACATAAGGAACACTCTCCCGATGTCTTGCACATTCCTCCTGGGACACCCTGTATATATATATACACTCATACGGGAATGGGACTGGACGTACCTACGTTGTTGTGCCAAAACTCTGCTGATATACGTGTTGAAAGACTTGCCTTTCTGGAAATATTCCTGATTGGTACAGCTTTCTTTTGTTAGCATTTCTTCGGTTACCGTAGTGCACATTTAACATGTTTGTTGAGGCCTAGTTGTGATCTTGCGAGTTCAGTTGATACAGAAGCATTTCACCTCTCCCCTCATCTTCCATGTCAGAGCCCAGTAACTGAGTAGCTCTATCTAAGGGATCCGACAGAGAGGTCTACACCTGATGAAAGAAGCGCAGCCTGCTTCCGAAACATGGCGTTTTAATATGTAGCAGACGATGGTCGAAGTTCAAAGGAAGAAGTGTGTTCCGGAATATCAAACACCACCGTCAAAGTCCTGTAGAATTAAAGCGACTGATACATCTCAACAGAACGACACGCTTTCCATTCTTCTTTTTCTGTCTGCTGTCTTTTGTTAAACTCGGTGGCAGGTGATACTTTACCTTTGAATGTGTATTGATCATGTCGTTCTGAAGACGGCAAGGAAGTACTACACGTGTTATATATTTCAATGACGACTTTCACTTTATTCTGTCTTCTCCAAGGACTCTTATGAATTGTACAATACCTATATTTAGAAACTGTTGGTCTGTTTCTATGGTGACAGGGTAGTAATGTGCCGATGCAGGATTCCGAAACAATAAACCCTTTATGGACATTTGTTAAGATCCCTATGTTTGGGGATCGTCCCATTCGCAAACCCTGTGTATCCACCTAACAACTCAACTCCGAGATACATCCATAACACTGTCCAGATCCGAACCCGTGATTTTATTGTTCCAGTAGCCCAAGAACGTTTGATATTGCTTAAACGTACGAGTAATCAGGTATCAATATATAACGGAGAAAATATACTTTATGTGATGAGGGGGGGGGGGGTGACGGTGGGGAAGATTACTTACTGTGGTCTTGTGAGTAATGACACCGTACAGTCTAGTAGAACATTGAGGTAGCGTGTTCTTTCTGAACGTTGCTAAGCACCTACCAGAGTATACGATGAAATTCAGACGATGCAATTTAAAAACTCTTCTAAGTTTAAAACGTACACATACAGGCGTTGCTGGCCTTCATCGCCGTCTCTCACGAAGACTGTGTTTTGTGTTGAATAACACAGTATACCGGTAAGTGTAGTGAAAAATCTCTGCTTTCCGAATTTTTAAACTAATTTTGTTGGCTTGTGTCACGATCATTAGTGTCTTAGCGCCTGTAAGCGAAATTATTTACGTGTGCCATTGTGAAATAGTGTTCGTGTGAACGAAATGTAACGGTAAGAACTTTCCAGACACATTAATTGTCCTTCTACGGCCAGTTAATCAGTCGTGCGATTTAGCGTAATAACAGTCCTCTGCGACGTCAAAAGACGTAACCTTCGAACTTTCGTATAAGTTACACAGATGTTGCTGTCTTTCGGGTCACACTGGGTTAGACTGGATCATACTCAGCAGTTTTATGTACTTTACTGTACTGTATTACTGTTGTTGATGATGATGATGATGGTAATTGTAATGATTTACTGACATTGTAATTATATTTCTGCTGTTGAGCCAGCCCGTTTATGAACATTCACCGAATTGAATTCATTTGAAGTACTGTTTCGCGTAATCTTCTCGTAACTCATGCATGAGTTGCACGGTTTATTTTTAATTGCATCTAATCTAAATACGCTGAAATAAACCAGAGGCTAGCAAAGATATTGTTATATCGGTAAGAGAAATAAAGCAAAGCAGCTGATGTTAAAAGTGAAATATGAAGTCTAGGGAATACTAGGACAGTGTTAATGGGTTCGCAGGTCGATATTTAAACTTTCCAGCATAAAACAAAATGCTGTTTTTTTTTCTCCCCTGTGGCGCTGCGGCCCAACGCGGGCCTTGGCCTCCTCATTCTTGAGGTTTCTAGATCACATACGACACACCACAGTCGGTAGGACTCCTCTGGACGAGTGATCAGCTCGTCGCAGAGACCTCAACCTGACAACACACAACACTTGCAACAGACAAACATCCATGCCCCCGGTGGGATTCGAACCCACGATCTTAGCAGTCGAACGGCCGCAGACCTACGCCTTAGACCGCGCGGCTACTGGGACCGGCAAAAACAAAATGCATGAAATTTTATTATTTATAGAAATATGTCCACCCATTTTCGTCCAGTGCACGTTTTTCAATTAACAGAGCCAGTTTAGACGGTTATACGTTTAATATTGTATGTACCATGCATGATAAAAAAAAAATTCAACCCACGTAACCCACTTTTCATGAACTGAAGAGTAAACATGCTCGATAAACAGTTTCTTTTCTTACATGTTTCGAACGTGTTTACTTCTCACTGCTTGAAAATTTGGTTAGGTTGAAGGTTATGCGCTTGTTTCTCAGTGCAAAGCCCTCGGTCCTTGGCCTGGTACTTTCGTCTAATATTCGCGGTGACGAAATATCACCTGAGAGATTTTTTATAGATGGCTGTCACCGCCCTCCCGAGGTATGAGGTGGTCTGTGCTAGATAGTACATATCTCTTCATTTGTCGTCTGTGACCTGACATTTGACTGATTACACCGTAAGGAAGTTCGGGTTTATTAGTTCAGCTGTGTCTCTTGTCTGCTGTTGCGAGTGTTTATATAGTTTTATAATATTGTTTTGGCTCAGGTGCAGTTGCCTACGATTTATATCTGTAAGAGGCAAGAACGTTTTATTTAATCTCATGTACTACTCTATCTCTCGGTACACGTCAACTATTGACGGGCACAATAATTTCGGTTTTCGTTCGCTGTGTGTATGTATGACGAAACTTTCTTTTCAAAGACACGCATGAATGGACCGAAGTCAGTTCATTTGCTGTGGATAATAATTTTTAAGTAAACTGAAGCTGAGAAAGTGCACGATAACCACATTTTGTATCATTACTACCAGAAGAAGGAAAGAAATTCGTCAGATTTATCTCAGCGTTTGGCAGTCATTTCCCCAGTGATATCGGTCATGCAGATCAAAACAGCCTGTGTAAAACTAAACATGCCTGAGGTATCATGATGTTTCATAAACAGTTTTATTTTGTGTACACTTCTGACGACGTAATTTAAAACATAATTTATGCCATAAACAACAGTGACTGACTCGTAACCCAACGTTATAAGCGCCACAAGATTAATGATATTTATCACTGTAAAATCCACTCATAGAAGACGCCTGATTATGCATCTGCAGACGTTTGAAATTAAAAAGCTATATTAATTCTAGCAAGTCTGCGGGCTTGAAATAAAATGTTCAGTGCGCACCGAACACCCTGCCTGCTGTACCATGGGTGCCGCGTCTTTTTCCCGGGAGTAAAGCAGTCGTGGCGTGGCGTTGACCACCCACCCACATCTAGCGCCGAACGTTACAGAAGAAGTGGAGCTAAAACCTTTACTCCCCGTCTGGGCCTGCATGGCGTGTTCTAGGGTAAACTTTACCTTACCGAACGACATTAATGAGCCATGTGCAGCGAATCCATTGTCACGGCAACATAGTGCCTGCTCAGGTTGCGTATGGAAGAGACTGCCATCAGATGTATGGTAAACTGCGAATATGCTGAACGTGCAGTCACTGAGAGTAGCTTGGAGGTTGCAAGTATACATAACAGCTTCTCGCCATAAACTGTGGTGTTAAGAAATGTCACGTAGGGATTCATTTGTACACGTTTCTATCGGGACATTCTTTTGTAAAGTCCCCTACGATGTGGTTTGATCGTTTCTTGCCGCATCACAGTTTCGAAAGTGTCAGATCACTAAGTGACACGCGAAACGTAGGTCCAGACCACGGTCTGGTTTGTCTTATTGGCAAAGCCTGCGAGGAACACCTGGTCTTATTTTAGTGAATAGAAACCAGGACACCGCGTATCTAATGTGCGTATTTCGCACTTGGCGTACCTTATTCGCGACCTGGCGGAAAACAGCGAGTTTGTTAATTTGAATGCTCCTGAAATAGGATAAGAGGGTACGTAGGTCATATAAATTAATGTACTTCCGAATATAGGATACTTATATTTGTATAGTTCACACTAAAGGACGTGTATGGAAGTACAGCCGAAATACTGAAGTTACATAAGCAAGAACAGAAGTGTGTGCTGTAATAGAACATACATATTTTCCGCGTTCCTTCATTGTGCCTGCTGTTGTCAGTGGCCTTTGTGTAAATTTAATGCAGATACATATGCCTGCTCGAAATTTAATCACATTGCGAATTATATCCATATTAATTTTACGTGCAGCATTCGTTATTATGTAACAGTAATACAGTACAGTGAATCTGATTACAGTGCCGAATAGCAAGTTATCTTCCCATGTATTTCCGTAATCATTTGTTACGTGCTGTGAGAACCTCAAAACTCGTAGATTTATGTACGTTGTATTTATTTTATACCAATTTTGTTTGTGAGAACGAGCCGTTATTTCTTTTCCGTGTATGTGCATAAATGCAATTAACTCCAGTTATAACTCCGTTTAACCACAAGGGACACAAAAGCGGACAGCTGGAAAACTTGTGTTCAGTTGCAGACCTGATCATGGGGTTTTAATAAAACTGGTACTCTGCTGTCTATTGCACAGATTTTTGGTCATACAGATCTATTATTATTATTATTATTATTATATCTAGGTACTGAATGTTATAAATCAAACTTTTGTTGTTGTTTGTTATGCTGGACTTTTTATTTGTGTGTGTGCGTGTGCGTGTGCGTGTGCGCGCGCACTGTGTTTCTTCATGTATTGTTTGTTTTATTTATGTCGTGCCGGTTTTATAATTGGCCATTGCGCCTTTAAACAAGCACGTTGATATATGAGAAGATTATTATTATTATTATCGAATTTCTCACTTCTCAGCTTTGGCTGGAAAGTATTCACCTATCCTGGGATGTAGTAATCAACAGGATTAGGCTCGGTGGTCTTATTTGTAGTTTTAAAAGTTTCTTACAATTGAACATGTGCCAAGAATTACAGATTTTTGCATTTCTATATATGTATTCGGGTGCAAGTTAAGTCTTGTTAGACTTTGTGGTAGTGACTTTGGAATTACTCCCGTAGATGATATTACTATCGGGATCACTTGTGCTGCCTTTTGCTTCCACATAGCACATATTTCATTCGTCAGTTCATTCATTCATTCATTATTATTATTATTATTATTATATCATCGCCAAGATACTTAGATACATTTTTGTCTACGATAAATGTGTTGTTACAGTCTTAGTTACGTATCATCTTGGTCATCGTTGATGAGAGTCCTGTTTCAAAGAAAGTGCATGTATATGGACTTGCTAATGATTGTGTTTCTAGATAAACAGAATTTCACAGGTATAGATTTAGTGGTTGATTAGTTGTCGCTTCATTGATCATTGCAATCAAACCGACATCTAAAGAGTTTTTAAACCACCAGCCTTAGTTTAGGTCCTACAGAACTAACTCAATATGTTACCGTAGGGTACTACTATTTAAGTGACTCTAATCACCCTCTCGCCTCACTTGTTCGTCCACTAGCTTTGTTAGTGTTTTTAAGTAGTTCCGTAGTCTGTCTTACGACAGGTTCATAGCCTCTTCCAGAGTGAGTTTCCCACATAGTGCGATCTAGTGGTTTCTCTCTCAATTTCCAATATCCTCTCGTGTACTTAATGTCATCCGATACCTACTTACGTCTTCTTCCTTGTCTTCCCCTTACTTGTATCCTTCTTTCTTTCCTTCAGTAACGTGTTTGAGAAGGCAGTTCATGCGCAGGGTGTTACCAATCCAGTTAGCCTTCCTTCGTGTTATGGTATGTAGGATGTGCCTTTCTTTCTTGCCTCCTTGTTGGAACTTGAAATCACGACGTACAAACCGCCCCGATTTACCAAGTTTTCGTGCCGCGTTTCATAATAATCGGTCATCTGGTTCGGAAGTTGAAATTGGACTATAGACAGCCGATGGATCTCTTTAGCCTACTTTATTTCCTGACCCTTTAAAGTGTTTCATTTAACGACATTCTCAATTGCTAAGATTATAAATCCTCGGTAATGATGAATGAATGTGCTTGGGCCTTTACTTTAGTGGAATGATACTGATAGTCAAAACCCGCAGTACTCGGAGGAAAACCTGTGTCATTGCCAATTTACCTACCACAAATCCAACATGGATTGACCTGAGATCGATCTCAGATCTCGCGGTTAGAGGCCAGCGACAAACCGCCTGAGCCATGGCACGTTCTTACTTTCTTATGAAGGAGTGACACTTTGTAGACATGAGATGAAGACAGCAGACGTGATATGGACTGTCAGGTCGGATATTTCAAGACAAAGGTGTCAGTCTGACGAAATTAAAAATGGAGTAGTCTGTAAAGAATTCGTGTCACTATATTGATGTATCTTGAAGCAGTGGCGTCAATGCAAACTATAGTGAGCAAGTATGGCCATATCGTTAGTCATTCCTCAGAATGACAAAGGGGTTTACGTCAGTTTGTGTAAAATTATACAGGCGTGAACTTGGACTGAGGAGACATTGATACGAGCCCAGACGTCTCTGATCCTTGACGGCCAACGCATGATTTAACGTTCACTGTACCCAGCAGTACTGTTTACAGCGCGTCGTTAGGTGGCAAACCGGTAACGAGCTAACTCCATCAAGTACAGCACCGTCCTTCTGGAGACGCTGGTGGTCCCGCTGTAAGCTAAGATATTCTCCCCTTCTTATGGGAGCCAGTGTTCATTGACGTATTTACGTCTCTCCACTGAACCCTCTTATTAGCTGCATAAATTCCTCCCACACCAGCACGCCCTTTTTCTTGCAGAACGACCTTCGTGTTCTCTCCTTCCTCCTCTAGGTGTCCCAAGTTTTCAGTTTTCCATAAGGTTTTTTTAACAAAAAATGTGCGTACATTTCTCATGGCCCCCATATATGTACCCTCCATCTCATTATCCTTGATTTGACCATTTAGACCCTGAATATGAAGACAGGAAGTTCTTTCGACGCTGCAGTAGCTTTTAGCCAGTTGAAGGTTCGAGTCTTCATCAACACTGTAGCGAGAACCTTATGTGCATTAAAACGTGTCAGAAGAATATTACAAGCACGATACAGTGTCTGGTTTATATGAAGCTCAAATCTAAGGTAAGATTTTATACAAAAAAATGTACCAGTGTGTATACTTGTATAGTCCTACTGGCCCAGTATGTCGTTGTTACAGTACCCTGTGTAATTTTATCACTGTATTTTATGTAACATGCGGGAAGGCGAAAATATCTCTGCAGAATGGGAGCAGGCATTTCCCGAATTCTTATTAATTTATTCATACATGTAATTTTTATTTGTTTGTGTCTTTACAAATGTGTGTACTTTGCCTCTTTTCAATATACATATATATATATAAGCTCTCTGTTTGTAGTGGTTTTGGCCTACATTCTGTTGAGACATGGATGTATGCTTAAATTGTACAACATGGTATCACAATGGCGTAATTTCTCAGCTTTCGTGTTATATCAGAAGTTATTTTTCTCGTTGTCAGGGCGTCTTTAGCTTGCGAATGAATACTCGTTCATCTGTGTAGGTGTTGCATTCAGTCACAGCTGTCAGCTGGATGGAAAGCGCTTACAGAATTCTATATATAGACTGTATATTTTCCTACGCTTTTAGAAATTGAACGTTTCTGTCTCAATTCAAGACGAAAGGTGAAGAAGGAGATTTGTGAAAAAAAATAGTATAACAGGGCTGTCTGTTTGCTTAAATACAGAGAACATTATCACCCTAGTCTTACGTTCAGTACGTTTGTCTTCCAGTCTTCTGTCTAAAGAATTAAGATAGAAATACACAAAACCATAATTTCACCTGTTTTGTGTGTGTGGATGCGTAGATGGGAAAATAACAGTACAATAGATATTAGAGAAAACCTAACTAATCAAAATTCTATTCAGGAAGAAATTAAGAGTTGGTTGAACTCAGCTAATGGTATTTATCATTCGGTGTAGAATTTTTGCCTTCCAGTTTGTTATCCAAGAATATAAAGATTACGTTAAGTTATGTCGAAATACAATTTTGCGTTTTGTTTTGTGTGGTTCTGTACACTTGGTCCCTTACATTGAGGGAGGAACGTAGGTTGAGGGTGTTTGAGAATAGGGTGATGGGGAGAATATTTGGTCCTAAGAGGGAAAAAATAACAGGGGAGTGGAGAAAACTTCGTAATAAGTAGCTTAATGATCTGTACTCCTCGCCAAATATTATTCGGGTGATCAGGTCAAGAAGAATGAGATTGGCAGGGTATGTAGCACATACCAGGGAGAGGAGAGGTGCATACAGGGTTCTGGTGGGGAGACCTGAGGGAAAGAACCACTTGGAAGACCCAGGCATAGATGGGAGGATAATATTAAAATGGGTCTTTAGGAAGTGTAATGGGACGGCATGAACTGGATTTATCAGGCTCAGAATAGGGACAGGTGCGGGCTCTTGTAAACGCGGATGTGAACTTTCGGGTTCCATCTTATGCGGGGAATTATTGACTAGCTGATAACCAGTTAGCTTCTCAAGAAGGACTGTGCTCCGTGGAGTAAGTAAGTAAGTATGTATGTACGATCTTAGAGAAATAAGGTGGGATGGCGTGGGTTGCACAGAATTTATGGGGCTTAGGATACGCAAAAAAGGCCGGTTGTCGTGAACATGGTAATGAACCTTCGGGTTCCATAAAATGCGGGATATTTCTTGATTAGCTAACAGTGTGTTACGTGAGGTGGCCACGGCGCGGCTGGCACAACTTTCCCTTAAAAATGAATATTCATGCACTGTACTTGCACACGAATCTGACCGTGAACGGCGTTTTAAAAACTTTTATAGAGAAAGGAAACTCATAACTAACTGAAACTAACCTGTTGTGGTTGGATGAACAGAAATAAGAGTCCCGATTTTAAAAAAGAAATTAGAAGTAATATTTTACTTTGTAAATACATGGTTGTTGTCTGAATTGCATCTTAAACCGCCGCTAAAGAAGCATGCGTACTGGCCACCCCTGGTCCGTTAGCTTCTGAACAAGGACTGTGCTCTATGGGATTAGTTAACAGGCAGATCTCGTTTTATGCCAGGGTTACGTTCCTGAAAAACATCGCGCAAATCGAACGCAAAATTTCCATTTAAAACTGTATTTCTTCGGGTTAGGGATTGATAACCCCATCTTATATAGTGTATGACGACGGCCTCCATGTCAGCAGAAGCAGCTTCCCCAGTCATTTTAATGTTATGAAATTTATATCTCTTCGTGAGCCTGCTAAACCAACTTGTACTTGAACTGAATGGTTTAACATTATCATCACTCTTTGGCAGATCCTCATTATGAGCCTTGGCTTGAACCAAAAGCATGCTTACAGGCACGTGGCGTTGATTCTGAACCTCTATCCGAGTGCTGAACTTTTTTTCCCCCATACGTTCCATAGTTACACTCTTTGAATAAGAAGTTCATTTAGCACTCACTTTAGTTGCTGAATTAGCGCTCCGTGTAATTCTATCAGAATTATCACGAATCGTACGTACGCTACTATGAGCAGTCTAACATTACGGCATATGTCAACAATTTGTTAACCTTTTGCAGGTTGGCTTACAGTGTCTGATTTCTCTTCGATACTGATTGTCTTTCACCGAGTTTTCACTTGGATTGCACTAAAGTGATGTAGATTTACGTTTCTCACGCATGCTGGCAAGAAACGCCAATGCTGTAGAATAAGAAAATAAATGAGCCGCGTGAATATATCACAGACATAACCAATCCATACACGTGACTGATGGCGTGACAGTGACGTCACTTGCTGCTAGCCTCCCATAAGAGGCAAATACGGGCGCGAATCGCCTATGCCAAATCGCATTTAACCAAAAAATTTGCGTAAATTCGAAAAGTTGTGTGCGTTTTCAAGTCACGTAAAAGCGAAATCGCGCAAAAAGAAATCGCTTACGAGAACTGCCCGTACTTTTTTTTTCGTCTAAAACTCCTCATAGACTAGTAATGTCTGAGGACATAATAGGCCTACTGATGACAGATTGCTTGCTTGTACGTACCTAACAGAGAGGAAGTAGCAAGGGGCTGAGGATGGTACATTGTAAGGGCGCTAATAATTTGTACTCTTTTGCTAGTATTAACCCTTAGCCGCCGAATGACAT
>Ga0131853_10026868_pt1 | contig 10347 bp, 9 predicted proteins | sample TergutLab28metaG_FD_92764 | JGI IMG/M metagenome (GOLD analysis project Ga0131853, IMG submission 92764) | Labiotermes labralis P1 segment gut microbial communities from Petit-Saut dam, French Guiana - Lab288 P1 (version 2) (version 2) | ecosystem: Host-associated > Arthropoda: Insects >... | reverse complement strand
GTGTGTGTGTGGGTGGGTGGGTGTGTCTGTGTGTGTGTGTGTGTGGGTGGGTGTGTCTGTGCGTGTTTGTGTGTGTGTATGTATGTGTGTGTGTGTGCCATTCTGCTGATAGATCACTGCTCCTCCTTTGTAATGTGCGTCTGAACCAGCATCTTCTTCGAGCTATTCGCAGTTCCACAAACAGCACAAAATTCCAGTACGGCACATTTAACAGGCATGAAGGCTGTGCCGCCCAGTAAGTCAACGTTCTTTAGCTGAATCTCCATACGGAAAAGGAAGAGTTAAAATAATTTCTCATCCCTCCAAATGTCGAAAAATTTTTGCAAAGGAAAAGGCGTCGTTGCATAATTGCCTGTAAATGTCGTGAGTGACTCCATCCAAAATCCCCTTGCGTGTCAGTGTTCGTCTTCGGTTGGGTGTGTCACATTTATGTCTGTCTAGGGAGTGGTTCTTATTCACAGTGGGATGCAGTCGGAAATTACAAGACTATTTTCAGTTATTCTGGAATCCCTAAATATAACCAGCGTAACGATTGTTTGCTGATCCCAGTGGCCGCGCTGTCTAAGGCGTAGGTCTGCGGCTGCTCGCCTGCTGAGAGTGTGGGTTCGAATCCCACCGGAGGCTTGGATGTCTGTGTGTTGTTAGTGTTGTGTGTTGTCAAGTAGAGATCTCTGCAACGAGCTGATCACTCGTCCAGGGGAGTCCTACTGACTGTGGTGCGTCAGTGTGTATGATCCAGAAACCTCGTGAATGAGGAGGCCCTGGCCCACTGGGGGCTGTCATGCCAAATACAAAAAAAAGTTTACTATGCGGCCAACATATTGATATGCTTTATTATGACAATTTTAATTATAAAGAAGATTGGCAAGGTGGTCTAGGTTTACTTATTATTGTGGCGTTCGGTGTTGCCATGGAAACTCGCCACATGTTTTTTTGTCGTTGATCCACTAAGTACTTCATCCTGCCTATACCTCCTGGGATATCGCAGCAGCCGAATTTCATTTGGCTCCCGAAGAGATCGATTTTACGGCGAATTTATGTCGTTTTGAACAACATAACTGTACTTGGGTCTTCACGTAAAGTTTTCGATATACGTTTTTCCGTAGTTAAAGAAATTTGAACAATATAGTTCAAATTTCTTCAACTACGTAAAAACGTATGGAGTTTAACGAAAATAACCAATTTCAAATTTCATGAAAATCCTTCCACTGGGAACCGAATTGAAACGTGCAGACAGACAGACATGAGGGAGGTAAAAGTCGCCAAATTTTACGTTTTGTTGACCGTGTATCTCGATATAGTTATGTAATAAAAGCCAACTTGATGCACTTTTTAGTTGACCGTCTGTTGGCCCGGCCAACAGACAGTCAACTAAAAAACACAACACGTACCAGTTGTTGTATATAAACAGTATACCGCCTGATGATGGGCTATAAATATGCCCCAAACATGTAGATATTTATTGAAGAAATAACCTGAGGATTAACAGTACATCAAGTTGGTTTTTATTGTATAGGTAAAAAGCGCCTTTCGCGGCTATGCGAACGCACCTAAAATGGTAAAATTAATGTCATGAACTTCCTTACTTATCAACGTAATGTACAGCATCACAATTAAAAAGTTTATTATCTAACTAATGTACAATATATAATATGTAGATACAATTAAAATTATAAAATATTTAAAAGTGCTCCAACACGTTTCGGATCACAGAGGATCCATCATCAGGGAGCCTTGTACAGTGCTTGGCTAAATAATACAAGAATGATTCTATCGTGTCCGTTGACATGGACAAGGTCGGTGTTATGGCAGCATATTCTGACCCGTTTTGCGTGTGTGTAGTTCACTGTATACAGTACATTCTTGTATTATTTAACCAAGCACTGTACAAGGCTGTATACAGTGAACTACACACACGCACAACAGGTCAGAATATGCTGCCATAACACCGACCTTGTCCATGTCAACGGACACGATAGAATCATTCTTGTATTATTTAGCCAAGCACTGTACAAGACTCCCTGATGATGGATCCCCTGTGATCCGAAATGTGTTGGAGCACTTTTAAATATTTTATAAATTTAATTGTATCTACATATTTTATATTGCACATTAGTTGGATAATACTAAAGTGTTTATCATTGATGCACGGTGCAAACATGAAGAGACACCATGACTCTCAAGAGACTGAACTGCAACTCCCACTCTAATTACTCTCACCTAAATTTCAGTTTATCGCGATGTTCTATTTATGTAAGAGTGCTGACATCATATTAAGAGCAGATATCAAGACACAGTAGACTGCCACAATTTAGATGCTGTGTCATGAAAACTCTCCATCACGAACAAAATTCTGCTGACATGGATAGCTTCATCAACGCGGACCAATATTGCTGCAACTGTTAGAATCATTTTATTTCATCGATATCAAATGCCTTAACTGGCGCCTTCATTTATCGAACACAGCCATATTTCGAAGAATTACAAGAAAAATGACCCAAAAGTAGAAGATGAATTTCGTAAGTACAATCGGAAACCTTCTTGTGTCGTAGAAAAATTAGGATGGTTTCTTGTGACAGGCTATCCAATTTTTGGTAATTTGAAAATTAGACAAGACTGGCCTAACAACATCATACTTAACATAAGAGAATGTGTTCATAAATATTCTGTGGAAAATACCTTCCTGAAGCTAAAATAATAATGTAAGATTTTAGATCTTAGTATCCATATCACTATCAGAATGACTTAGTATATTTCGTGTATAAATATTTTGAATATAGCCTTTTAATGGCTTAACGTAAAGCCGGAACATCTATGTCGTTGTGAAACAAAGTATTTTTTGCAACAAAATCTTTTTCTTGGGTTCAATCACAAACTTTTTTATTCCTAATATGTTAGAGTGATTATGGGGAGACTATAAAACGAAATTCTCAAACCGTATCTTTTATAAATTACGGAAGAGTGAATCTGAAGTTTATTGGACCGTGCATTACTGAAGAATCAAAAAACCAACTAGATGCCACTTGATATTTTATTGTACTTCTTATAGGCTCAACATGTTTCGAGCATTATTAAGCCCATCATCAGGAGCTCGCGACTGTTATGTTGTTTACTACATTGGTCGTGTCGTTCTTGGTTTGCTGTATGTCGAAGGTGAGGTGGAGTTAGGCTGGAGTGGTGTCTGGGTTGTAGGCTTAAGCGCTTGTGCTTGAGTCTGATGATGGGATTAGTAATGCTCGAAATATGTTGAGCCTATAAGAAGTAAAATAAAATATCAAGTGGCATCTAGATGGTTTTTTGATTCTTCAGTTACGAAAGATTGAATTTGCTTCAAAGTGGTAGACGTGTTTTATATATGTAATTATAATTGGCAAAACCAAACCCCGGAATCGGTCTCAAGCACAAATCCACAGTTTTAGGTTTGTAGAAAATATTACGTAAAACAAAAGCGAATTTATTCCTACGCATGTCATAAAGGCATCTGGAAGCGATAGTGCTGTATCTCGCTCATTTTTAACTCCTGGTTAAATTGAGGTCATTGACAGGTTCACGTCCCGCCCGATTTACTCCTGGACAAGCGCGCCTTGTGTCCCATGGATAGGAGGCTGCTTAGGCCTGAGAGATCATCTGGATAACTAGAGAAGGGAGAAATCTTTAGTTCCTGCGTGATGTCAGTTTTCGGCCGCGAAGTAAACGAGAACTGCGCTCTTCTGGGTCATTACGCGGCCAGATGTGGTAATTTCTTACCGACGTTTCGCCACAGTCTATCCGTCCCACTTTCAGGGGTGACGGATGCTTGACCCGAAGATGGGAAATTCCCGCTACTGACTGCGTAATAACCCAGAAGAACGCAGTTCTCATTTTTAGCTTCTTTCATGCAACAAACCTGTATCCTTCAGTTGTAGCTATAATGACTGAGGATACATCAAATCTCCATTTGCATAATGTGAAGCAATCCATACATCGGCCTGGACAGGCCCTTAGGTCTTCAGGAAGTTGAGGATGCAGAATTTCTAAACAATTGACACATGAAAGTGGTAAGCTTGTCAGCTCTAGGCACCGGCTGCCTTTACTGGTACTCAATTGTTTTACAGTCTGAGTCGACCCATGTCCATAGTACGGCTGGAAAGATAAGTCCATGAAAATCGCAACGACCCCTTCGGTAATCGAAAACACGTCCTTCTGGCTTGTAGCCCAGTGCCTCAACCAACAGCGCCACCGCGTACCTCCATTTGTCTAATGTGCATAACTCAAATGGGAGTGCATAATTACTCTGAATTTTGGAATATTAAAGATGATCAGTGATTCTAAGCCGCTGTCTGACATTACATGACACCGAGAATATGCATGATGGACGACAAAATACCACTTCGATTCAGTCCTAGCATACTTCCAGAAGAGCACTACAAATTTGTTACACAAAAGACGTTCTTGATAAATGGTAGTAGGGTCGGTCGTGTGTACGGTGCGGTTGGTGCCATGCCGGCACCATCCGCACCGTACGCACGACCTACACAGCTGCTGTCAAGACCACCACCCATCCAAAAACTCGGTGCAGAAAACCATATGCTGCAACTCAGCATCTAATGCTCCTGATGATGGGCGTATGTACGCGAAACATGTCGAGATAAGAATACATCAATAAAATTACCTTGTTGCATCAAGTTGGCATTCCACATTATTTCATGAGGAAGATGCACGGTCAAACAACCCTCAAGTAATCAATTACTTTTAGCCTTAAGCTCCTGTAATATATACTTGATTATCTAAATTATTGCTGCAGTCTTTTTGTGAATATAAATCTCCGTGCTGTTAAAGATAAGCTGTTTCTACAAAACCCTAATATTCATTACAATGTTTACAAGATGCCAAAAGTAGCCCCACTCCTGAAATGCATTACACCAGGCAAAGCTCACACCTTATTCCTTTAAGATCAATCCCACAACCTTCCCGCCGCATCTTCCACGTCTTCCAGGTTGTTTTTCAATATTTCATGTCTCCTTTGTGTGTTAGATGCCCCGCCCATCTCATCAGTCTTCATCTGATCAACATGATAATATTTTATAAGCGGTACAAATAGCGAGTCGCCTTATCATGCCTATTTCCCATTTCGTGACACTTCCTCCGTCTAAATATATGTTACTCTCTTTCTTACCTACTTATGTACTTAATTCATTAATTACTCCATGGAACAGAGTCCTTATTGAGAATCTAACCGGTACTCACCTAGTCAAGAAATTCCCCGCATTTTATTGAGCCCGGAGGTTCATTATCGCCTTTACAAGTGCCTGTCACCTGTCTCTATGCTAAGCCAGATCGATACTGTCCATGCTGTCCCATCCCACTTCCTGAAAATCCATTTTAATATTATCCTCCCATCTACGCCTGGGCCTTCTAAGTGATCTCTCTTCCTCAGGTTTCCTAACCAAAACCCTGTATCCACCTTTCCTCCCCCATACGTGCTACATTCTCCACCTATCTTTTTCTTCTCGATTTTATCACCCTAATATTATTTGGTGACGAGTACAGATCGTTAAGTTTCTCAATATATAGTTTTCTCCATTCCCCTGTTACCTCGTCCCTCTTACGCCCAAATATTCTCCTCAATACCCCATTCTCCATCACCCTCAGCCTACGTTCCTCCATCCATATGAGCCACCAAGTTTCACACCCATACACGACAACAGGAAAAATTATAATTCTGTATAAATTAATATTTATATTTTTGGATAGGAAAGTGAAGGACAAAATATTCTGCACCAAATGATAGTAAACATTCCCTGATTTTAATCTGCTCTTAATGTCTTCCTGAATTGAATTTTGATATGTTAAGGTTGTTCCCTAACACTTGAAGGTTTCCACACTTTCAAAGAACCTATTATGAATCTTTATATTGTGACTTCGTGCTGCATTCGGTTCTCGAGACGTGACGTAGTTTTAAAAGCATTTAATGTTAGTCTTGTCTCCTTATTAGCAGCGTCTGTGTTTTATGTACGCTCTCGCCCAATATATTGAGATCATCAGCATAAACAAACAGATGGTATGTACCATTTAATTTCAAGCCATCCTGGTTTATTTGAACACTCCTGGCATGCTCTAAAGCAATGTTGAGAGACAATTGTCATAAAGCATCTCCTTGATCCAAACAATTCTCCACAGGAAATATGTCAGACAAATGTTTGCGTACCCGGGCTCTGCTATAGGTTTCATTCAGACACATTTTTGTTAGCCTTACCAGTTCCACTGGGATATCAAACGCAATGAGATTATTATACAAAACTTCCATTCTAACTGAATCATAAGCTTTCTTGAAATCTATAATTAACCGAAAGACTGCTTCATTTTATTCCCATTTTTTCTCAAGTAATTGACGAATGCAGAATATAAGATCAGTAGTTGACCTGTTGCGTCGAAATCCATACTGGTGACCCTCAGTAACTTCGTCTGCGTCTGGAATTCACCTAAAGAGCAGGATATTGTATAAAATTTATATGTTCTCGACAACAATGTTATGCCTCTGTAATTACTAGTCTCTTTTAATACCCTCCTTATAAATTGGTAAAAAAATCGACTCCTTCCATTCCTCAGGCAATTCCATATTTTATCCTCTAAGTACGTGTAACTTGTGATTATATTGCCTATCATTATTTCTATGTCACCTTCCACAACAACTGTACAAACTACAATACCACGGGCTGCATAGCTCATCAACCATTTTTGCACGTACTTCTACAAAGAAATTTATAACATGTACACATTTATGGTCAAATAATTAAACTACTTAATAATCCGTTTATACTTCATATGTGCTCAATTGATGTACAGAACTCCTAAAGATGATCTAGTAAAGATCGAAGCATATAGGAGTTTTTATGGATTTTATGTATATATATATATATATAATTTTAACATATAGTGCATTCCTAGATTATTATACCAACTACTACACATATATGGTATTTATAAAATTTACATATTAAAACATTAAAACGCTCCGAAATGTTTCGTTCCTAGGACCATCATCAGGGAGCCATTTCGACCTTGCTAAAGTCACACTATAAAAAGTCACATTAATTTCGCTGTACCGGTTGGGTGTGCATTCTGTGTTTCGTTGCGTTCACGCAACGAAGCACAGAATGCACATCCGTAGCAGGGCACTCTTCGCAACGTAACATTACACAACACGGCATGCTGCCACAATACCCAACTGGTACAGCGAAATTAATGTGACATTTTATAGTGTGACTTTAGCAAGGACGATATGGCTCCCTGATGATGGTCCTAGGACCAAAACATGTTGGAACGTTTTTAATGTTTTAATGTGTAAATTTTATAAATTTTGTATATGTGCAGTAGTTGGTATAATAATCGAGTAAATCGACAACATGCACGGTGTAACAATGAAAATATACAGTGCATTGTTGATATTAATTTGTGAAATGAAACTAAGTTAACGCCCATCAAACCACCATGTAATATTATAGATTTGTCCATTTTAGTCCTTAAGTTTTTTGTGTCAGAAACCTAGACAAAACCTTCCGTGCTGAAGATTAACAAGAAACCCCTAAATTTAATTTACTATGTTTTCACAAACACATGTGTACAGGTAGCTTGCCATGATTTAAATTTCTTTGAATATAGCCATGTATTTGAATTTTTGGCTACCTTTATATTCTGCTTTATTCTTGCGTCTCTTTAATTAAAAGAACTGAAAGGACGTTGTTCTGGCCTAAATGGATGTGCCACCCCTGTCTCTGTTTCGAAACACTTAGAAAACAGCTGGCGTCTCCTTCGATTTTCGAACCGAAAACCTTCTAGATACAAGTCAGAAGTGTGACATTTGAACCAGTCTTGACAGGCCCGAATACTGCATTTAATGTAAAATCTGAATGTCCACAGGATGAAAATTTCTGTTTAAGAAACTCTGTAATAAGGAGGTCTAAATACTCGGATACGTTATGATGCGTCGGTCAGTGTATGAAGCCGCAGAAGAAGAGATACATTTGCGAGAACGTATAAGAGTCTGGCAGCTCATACATGATCAGTAATATTACCGACCCCTTAAGAAAGATCCACCGCGGTAGCACAGTGGTTAAGGTGCTGTGTTACAAATCGGAAGATCGCTGGTTCGATACCAGATGGTGTCACTGGAATTTTTCACTGACATAATCGTTCCGATCGCACTTTGGCCCTGGTATCGACTCAGCCTCTAACATAAAGGAGTACCGGGAGTATTTCCTGGGGTAAAGGCGGCCGGTGCGTAAGGCTCACAACCTACCACCATCCTGTGCCGTTGTCACTTAATCAGGGAAACTTAACTTCTTGGAACACTCTGGGGATCTCGGGCCTGTAATGGGACTGATTTACCTTACCTTCAGAAAGATCCACGCATTCCAGAACGTGAAACAATGTTATTTTAAGGTCAGTGTTAACACCGTTTTGGCACCAATTAATATGTATCGTTCTAGACTTCATTTGCTCTCATTCTGCCACACCTGTTTTGAATATAAGAGCAACAGCGCAAATGTAATTCCCACTGGAGTAAACGGCATAATGTGTGGAGTGCAAAATAAGTGTCTCGTAAGGCTTGAGAATTTTAATTTTACATGTATAGTCTTTGATGGGGAAAAAAAAACAAAATTCCCCTTTTCTTATTCCCAACACAGCCACCAACAACTAATTCTAAAGTCACCTCATCCCCTAAGAGCACATTCACAGAAGAGAGGGAAACCGGCAAAACCAATTATAAGTAACGAAAAGTTTCCAAGAAATCCCCTTCTGTGTTCCAAAATCCAATTGAAATATTCATCAAAAGAGCAACATATAAAATAGACTTACTGGTTTCGGGTCAGCTGTCTGTAGCAGCAGCAGATATTGCAATAGTATTTTCATGTTCATGTTTTCACAATTGCTACGTCATACTATAAAATCCTATATAATATAATAAGGTTAATTATATACTTATCTTAGTAATTAACCAATTTGATGCACAAAATCTTGTTTTACAATAAGTTTATTTCATGCCTGTACATGTTTCGAGCACATGTGCTCATCATCAGGAGGTCAAAATTGTATTAAACAGCCTCTGGTATCATCAGACCTATAGGTTTGATGATACCAGAGGCTGTATAATAACATTTTCACCCCCTGATGATGAGCACAAGTGCTCGAAACATGTAGAGGCATGGAATAAACTTATTGTAAAACAAAATTTTGTGCACCAGGTTGGTTAATTACTTAGATAAGTATACTGAAATGAACGGTCAGCGAAACATCAAAATTAATTATATACGTCAAAAATATCCTTTTCATTAAAACACAAGGCCTTATGTTTTAATAAAAAAGTAGTGTTGACTTATATAATTAACTTTATTCTATATATTTATTCTAGCACTGCGTGATGCTTTCTTTCGAGTTTATAAAATCCTAGTTGCGGCGTCTTCACAGTTAGAACGATTATGTAGGGTCTGTTGTAGGTGGAAGAAATATGAACATGGAGCACCGGTGGAAACATAGTGAGTTGGAAAGGAGCAAGTTCTTCCGGAAGTAAATTTTGCCCGTGTCATTTTTTCCATCCACACAATTCTGACTGTTTAAAAGAGCAAAAACTAACTTTAATGTAGTTACTGCTACAGCATTAAACCGTTAATTATTCGTTGCCATAAAAATTCAATGTGATGACTTTTAAGTACGTCAGTAGAAAGTCAAGCCACAAGTTTCCGCAGTTTTGTGCCTTAAATCCATAAGTATTTCGTGACTAATCAAAGTAATCTGCACAATGACAATTTGTCCACACACACACACACACACACACACCACCCACACACACACACACACACACCACCCACACACACACCACACACACACACGCACACTACACACACACACCACACGCACACACACACACCACACGCACACACACATCACACACACCCACACACACCATATACACACACACGCACACCACACACACGCACACACCATATACACGCACACCTCACACACGACACACACACACCTATATATATACACACACACACACCATATACACACACGTACACCACACACACACCACACACACACCACACACACCACACACCACACACACACCACACACCACACACACACACACACACACACACACCATATACACAAACGTACACCACACACACACTACACACCACACACCACACACACACAACACACACACACACCACACACACACGCACACGCACACACACCCACACACCACACACACATATCACAAATAACACACACACACCCACACACCACACACACACACCACACACACAACACACACGCGCACGCACGCACACACCCACACAC
>Ga0131853_10026867_pt1 | contig 10347 bp, 7 predicted proteins | sample TergutLab28metaG_FD_92764 | JGI IMG/M metagenome (GOLD analysis project Ga0131853, IMG submission 92764) | Labiotermes labralis P1 segment gut microbial communities from Petit-Saut dam, French Guiana - Lab288 P1 (version 2) (version 2) | ecosystem: Host-associated > Arthropoda: Insects >... | reverse complement strand
GTTAGTTAGTTAGTTAGTTAGTACATATCAGTTCTGATGTCACGGATCATTGACAGTTGTTACACTACACTAAAATAACTAAATAAACAAATAGCTACTTGCTGTTATGGTCTTCTCTATCATGACACAACATAATAGGGTAATTGGTACCAGCGTGGCAGAATAACTTATTGCGTCTATCTTACATCTTGAAGATGGAGGAAAATGTACCTTCGAAACGTTGGTACCTACCTACCAGCCACCCACCCACCCACCTACCTACCTACCTACCTACCACCCACTTACCACACACTTACCACCCACCTACCTACCTACCTACATACATACCCACCTACCTACCCACCTACCACCCACCCACCTACCTACCTACCACCCACCCACCCACCTACCTACCTACCTACCTACCTACCTACATACATACATACATACATACATACATATATACCCACCTACCACCCACCCACCCACCTACCTACCTACCTACCTACCTACCTACCACCCACCTACCTACCTACCACCCACCCACCTACCTACCTACCTACCTACCTACCCACCTACCACCCACTTACCACCCACCTACCACCCACCCACCCACCTACCTACCTACCTACCTACCAGTCTCAAGTGTACCTAACCCAAAGCACCGCAGTGTCAATGCTTACTGTCATCATAACGTGCAGCGCTGTCAATATCTGTCAGCGCTGTGCATTGAACGCAAGACGTCTCTGAGGCGGCAAGTTCTGTCACTCAGGACATTAGAACAGAAGCAGTAGACGGCATCACAGACACATTGGCCTAGTTTAACTTGGCTAATTAGCGGAATGACATAAGCACCTTCGCGTGTCTAAATGCATGCGCTCAGCTTTTAACTTTGGACTTTACATCCAAAAAGGGATCGACGATGACACTGAAGGGAAGAGCCCACCTGCAAGATGTAGATATTGATGATATTGTAATATTAATAGAGACATTAAGGGAACTGGATGGAATTAGGTGACATGGATAAATCTGGTCCTGGATAGGATCAATTGAGCTATTTTTAAATTGGCCATGAAAGTTCGATAAAACGTGGACATCTTTTTTGACTGAGTGACTGGCGTAGGCTGAGGGTGGTCGAGAATATGGTGCTGAGGATATTTGGGCCTAGGAGGAAGGAAGTAACAGGAGAGTGAAGAAAACTACATTACGAGGAGCTTAATGGTCTGTATTCCTCGCCCAATATTATTCGGGTGACCAAATAGAGAATGAGATGGGCGGGGCATGTAGTACGTACGGGGGAGATAAGAGGAGAGGTGTATACAGGGTTGTGGTGGGGAAACCTGAGGGAAAGAGACTACTTGGAAGACCCAGCATAGATGGAAGGATAATATTAAAATGCGTCTTCAAGCAATAGGATTGGGAAGTTTGGAATGGATTGATCTGAGGATAGAGACAGGTGGCTGGCTCTTGTGAATGCGGTAATGAACCTTCGGGTTCCATAAAATTCGGGGAATATCTTGACTGGCTGAAAACCTGTTAGTATCTGAAGGACTCCGCTTCTCAATAAGAGCTGTGCTGCATGCAGTCAACTGAGTATACATTACTTTAGCTCAGCTTAGGTTCCCCGTTGAGACATACAAGTCATGTGAGTCAGAAACTTGCACAGTGCAAGAGTGAGCGTTGTGCTGCAAGTATCTGGTCAGCCGTGGCAGAGTATTTTGCAAGCAATGAAACTACAAGCAAAAATTTTACAACAGAACAAGTTAAATCAAGCGAGAGTGTGTTGGACTTTTTGCGGGAGACGCCCATTTCGAATCTTGGCTGCTGTATCCACTATCCCGATGCGAATTTGCGCGGTTTTCCTTAGCCCTTCCTAATAGGGGGGTGGGGGCTGTGCTATAATACAGTCCGTGACCGCAACCTTCCATATTCTTTCCAATTTATTATTCGCTATCACTGAATCCATTCAGCGTTTTATATTTTGAAGGTAGCATCCTTATATGTGCTATGAACCATTAAATAACTCCTTTGTTTTTTGCAAGATCAATCAAACATAAAGTCTATATTATGATAAGCAAATATTATGGGGTTGCTCACAGATAAGAGTATTTATTCTGAGGAATAACTTATTTCAACACATCCACCGCGAGGGTTTTGTCACCAGTATCCAGAGATGGTGACTATTAAAAAGCATTTCTCATAGGCTGTTTATAGAATGAAAATGTTACCTGCAAATACAATTTTTGAATGGAAGCATCACGATGTGCTCTCAACGTAATATAATATTATATAGTGTACGTCAGCACAATCACTTCTTTATATAAGGTCATACAAGGCTACATGTTTCGACTATAACCTAGTCATCTTCAGGACTATATTAACATTTGTGTTACCAGACGCTATGCACACTTTGGGATCCCACGAATGTAAAAACGACGGGATCCCAAAGTGTGCATGGCATCTGGTAACACAAATGTTAATATAGGCCTGAGGATGACTAGGTTATAGTCGAAACATGTAGCCTTGTATTGCATTATATAATAAAGTGATTGTGATGACGTACACTATATAAAATTATATTATGCAAATACAATGTTTTTTAAAGAGGGTCATATTTGATTTTAACGTAGTCTTCGGATAAGGAACGGCCCTCTTTACCAGAAAATAAATACTTCTTAAAGTTTCATAGGTTCTTAAGTTGAGATTCATTTCAGTTCTAAATAACTGTCGTAAGAGAACTGAGACACTACACAAATTAAGCGCAAACTTCTCAAAAACGAATATAAAATCTGTTTCTAGGTTGTGAAGAAAATGAGACATAGTATGTCCCCCACCGTACTGGAAAATGCTAATACAATATACGTGTATATGGGTTACTGCTCAGGAATTTATGTCCATGAATGCTGGTAGGGATTCCTGTCGCAATTGCCTTTCTGCGGGACTGGTTTGTCTCTTGCATTCACTCAGCACTTTCACATGTTGTGTTGCTTCTCCCCTGTCTTATTCTAAAACAATTGGGAGAATATCAGAGACGAACTGAAATCTTGAAACTTGGTTTATCTTAGACACGCTTGAAACCATCTGTTAAGAAAAGGAAGTGAATTTTATAGCTTGAGTGATTTCGTATTTAATACTCACAACACCTCATTTAAATGTAGTGAAATTTGGCTTAGAAAGTATTAACGGTACTAGAAAACACTTCTCACAAACATCTTCGTCATTTTTAATTGGTCAGGATCGTTTTATAAGTAATTAATAAAATATTTATCTGTTTTTCTTCAAGTCAGAACAGACAAATATTTATCTGTTTTTCTTCAAGTCAGAACAGACCTCTTAAGGTGGAAAATACCTGTATTGAAAAAATGCATTGCTCAATTTTTACATGTGGTACTAATAATAAATACTTATAAACCAATATTAATTAAGGTTCACAAATTTTTACATTTTGTAAATACAAAATTTTAGAAACTTCACTTCATTATTTTCATTGTCAGTTAAGAGATATTTTTGTTTGACATGTAATTGTAATTTAACCATGATGAATTAACTCTGTCCATAAGTAATCATGGCATTATTACTGTTCAAACTGTGGTTCATCATTAACTTGACACGAGTATATTCATTACTAAACCTCTTTAAAACGTTAGACATTCAGGTGACCGTGCATCATGATATATTCTTATAATAAAATCAACAAGATGCACTAATTTGTCAAATTTATTTTAGGAATAGAACTCTACATGTTTCGGACAGTTTCTCTGTCCATCATCAGGAATCTAGCACTGTACACACACTGGTTTATGTCACACAGGTTATGCTGACTGCTTGCTAGCAAGCAGTCAGCATAACCTGTATGTATTGCTGTGTGTACAGTGCTAGACTCCTGATGATGGACAGAGAAACTGTCCAAAATATGTAAAGTTCTATTCCTAAAATAAATTTGAGAAATTAGTACATCTCGTTGGTTTTATTATAAGTCTTTAACGTGTTAGACACGGTTGCATCGATGAATTAATGCTCATGAAAATAGGAAGTAATGTCAATTTCCTGGGAATCATGTAATGTAACACAACTTGTGTCAATGAGAATGCATTCTATTGCTGTTTGCACCAGGTATGGAATGTGCTGATGACCGCCTACAAATGTTCAATAGTTCCTGTTACCTGTTTGTCAGCTATCCTGAAGTCACATGGCAGACAGCCCAACAAATCTGTCAAGGAATGAAGGTACTTAATAACTTGCAACAATCAGTGGTAACTGTCGTGTTCCAGTGATGTGATTTATATCCTTGTCACTCTTACTATATACAGAATTAAAAATTTTAAAGGCAAATTAAATCTCAAACTAAGAAACTCAATTGCACTGATATGTTTAGATCATAAGATTAGAAAAAGTAATTTGAATTGCATTAAAAAAAACCCCTACTGCAACACCTGAGTGTTGTTTCAAAAGCCAAGATTGTTGAGTAAAAACCATAACATCTTTGGGTGTTGTGTGTTAGGGTGGCAGTAAGAAATGGGAAACACAAGATAGTTACATTAATGTAATTTCATCACAGTACATCGTGTTACTGTGAAGGTAGGCCTAATTGTATATGTTGTCAGATATGTATAAAATAATGCTTCTACCCATGTGTTATCCCTGAAAATAAAAATGAAATTTTTCTGTAAAATTGAACAATTAATTTAAGACAATATATACTAGGACATGGGCCTACATTAATGAAAAACTTTGTAATTGAATGTATGGAACCAGTGTGGAAATATACAGAATTGTACTTTCAGTGCAGCTGCTTAACCCCTAAAACGCGGAATTAAATCCCATCTGCCATTTGCTGGCATTATTAGGAACTTACCATATTCTCCATGTTAGCAGGATAAGGGTTAAAGTTTTTTTTTTTTGTAATAATTTGCAAATAGGCAAGGAAATGGCCATTTAGCACAAATCCCAGATGCCAGGTCGCCCATGCAACTAAATTTTGTGTTGTTGTGTGTAATATTTCTGGACCCTCAGTATGGAACTTGCTTTACATCACCTTCTTGGTACAGAGACTTTTGAGGTGGCTCATAGATTTTTGGAAAATTTGTGAACCTCTGCTTTTAAGTATTGCCGAAATTAATATAAGTTTTTAGGATGAATAATTATTTGTTTCTGTGCTATATGTGTGTGTGAATGTTGTATATGATCATTATAGCACATAATCACACCTTAGGACATTTTTTTTGACAGCAGTCCATAAGACATGAAGTGAAAATATTAATCTGTAAATATCTCTGTAGAAATTAAATTTTTAAATGCTGTTCTTTCTGCAGGCTGAACTTGCAAGTATCCACAGCACAGAAGAGGAAAACTTTGTAACCGGAAATATTCGGGACTCCACAGAATACAGCACCAGTGCTATCTATTGGCTGGGAGGTCAACTTTTTGCTAAGTCCATTGATCACTGGAAGTGGGTTGATGGATCACCTCTTACTTTTTCTGGTGAAGTTTTCTTGTGAAGCTGTAAATACAATTCACATTGCATGCAACTAAGCTACTGTGTAACACACATCACAGTCTATTTTGAACAGAGTGGTTAACTTCCAGGTTCCTGAAAAAGCAGGGAATTTATTGACTATCTAAGTAACTCTCACCTTTCAAGAATAATAACACTGTTGTGTGGAGTCAGAGATTGTTCAAAAATTCTATTTGTTAATTGTTACTAAGAATTCACTTGTTCCATTACTCTGTCTAACATTGTCAAGCCATTGCTTGTGGGCTGTTACTGTGGGCCAGTTAGCCTTATGTCAGATTTGTATTGGTTACTCTTTCTCTGGAAGTTGAACAGGCCAAAATACAAATCTGCTCACCCACCTCCATCAAATATTGATATCAAGAATAAATGAGACTTCAATGCCACACTTCTATATCCCATTATGCTTGCATGCTTAAAGACATGTAATTACTTTAACCAACATTAAGACTGCTGCAGTTTACTTTTCCACCATTAAATTTCATAACCCATTCACGAAGGTGTATTCTGTTAGGTTATTCAGTTATTTTATGTTTAGTGTCCTGTAGTAGGTCATCAGCTTTGCATGCTGAAGCACCAGTTTCATTCTCAGTATAGCCTATTTAGGATTTGTGGTGGACAAGTTGGAAATGGTTTAGGTTTTTCTCCAAGTACCTCAGTTTTGTTACTGAAAATTAAAATCAACTAATTACACTTTACTTAGATTCAAACACCTGTGATTTTGCCCTCTATAAAGTGTACTTTTTTGGTTTAAATTGCCTGTGAATTAACAGGAGATACATAACACTAGTCAGTGCTATAGGATACCTCAGTGTAGCTCTGCCAATTAGCATTTCAACAAAGCTCCATGCTCATTGAGCATCATGGGCTGGCACCACAATATTGTCTCACCCAACTGTTATAAATAAAAGAAGTGTTTTATGTTTGTCTCTCAGCATGGCTGCCTGGACAGACACCAGCAGATGCAGAAGTGAGTGATTCCTCTTCTTCTTCTTACAACCCAATGTGTCTAGCAATCCAGTGGATGGCCTCTCCTAGCCCTGCACATCCTAGTGGTTTATACTGGCAGTCTCATCAGTGTAGTGCTGTTGGTGGATATGTTTGCAAGCGAGGAAACCAAGGTAAAATACTGTTTACTGGCAAGCGGGCATAGTCGAATTATACTTGTTAAAATGGATGAGTGTGCAAAAGGCTTCATCAATTCACTATGAAAGCTTCAAATTTCATAATTTTGAACAAAAAAATTTGAATTAAAGCATTTGAATAAATAAAAATATAGACAAATTTTTAATGTAGTATTGATAAATGCCCAATTTCATTAAAATTAACACTGACTTAACTTTCTCGAATATGAGACCTCAGAACTGTCATCTGTCACTGCACTGTGTTAACTAAGCTACGTTACAGTCTGTTTTGTATGGTTTTATAATGTCTTACTTGCTTACAGTCAACATAAGCCAAGTGATTCAGTGATTCCTTTCTCATAGTAACCTCTTGAGGTCTTACAAGATCTGAAATTCTCGCAGAAGTGTCTACAATCTGCTGTCTTCAGGGACATAATGCCATGTAGTCTGGTATATATTACTGATCATTTGGTGAGTTGTACTACGTCCATCATCACGTTAGGTGATGAAGTTGAAGATGGAGGCAGTGCATTCCTCTGAAACACCTTTCATTTTTCTACCAGGCTACATGATGTCACATCACAAGAGATAGCAATTTTTCTTGGGAACTTCTGTACATGATTCTATTTTAAAGCCTAAAAGGACAAAAAAAAGTATGACATTCTAGCCAAACTCATAAGGTAGCTCACAGTTTGCTTATTTTGTTCATAAGTCAGGATCATTATTAGTTTCCCTAGATTACTTCCATAAAGCTCCTGTCATTTTGAATAATGACTTTCAGTATGAGTCTTATGTGACTTGTCCTCCTTGTCATGTGAATATGGCTACTGCATATAAAATTGTGCTATCCTCTCCAAATGCAGAAAGACACTGATCTATGTACACAGAACTTTACAACTTTTATGACATCAGTGCATACTTAGTGACCAGATGCCAGGGACTTTATGAAAACAATTTTCCTATGCACAATGGGTTAAAGTGAATGCCTTCCCATATACACAGATGAGTGTTGTAAAATGAATAATGTATAGTTATGAAAAATTTCATTCCCCATTTTTTTGGGGGGGGGAAGGCAGAGGGCGGGGGGGGGTAATATATTTTTATGTCTTCACAATTTTACTTCCATCTGTTAAAACAGACCTTGCAAAACTTTTACTACCATTATATGTAAAATTTTTACAAAATAATATTTATTAATTAATGAATTCTGCAAAACCTCATTTATAATGGCGCCCTGTTTTCCAGTTATAACTTACAGTAATGCTAAGGCATTTGTTCCAGTATCAGGAAGCGACCTGCAACTGAACACAACTATAAATGGTACAGAAGGTTTCCTTACGTCCCCAAACTTCCCTGGAAATTATTACCATAATCTTGACTACTGGGTGCAGCTGGTTGGTCCAGAAAGGACTCGACTTGTAATCGAGTTCAAACAGCTTGACCTCGAGCTGCAGACTGAGTGCTTTTATGACTTTGTGGAGCTAAGGAGCATTGATGGGGACGGTCAGTTGTTGAATGATGCAGTTAGATGGTGTGGGAATCATTACACAGAAACAGACAAGTGAGTATGTTATCAAGATTATTGTAGATATATTTTAAATTTTACTGAAATCAAAGAAACCAGCTTTCTACATTTGAATGTGCATATATACAGCGACATTGCTAAGTGGTACTGGATTTTAACACTAAAATGAATAAATCCTAGCTAGAATAGAGAAGTCAAACAAATTTTAGGAGTGGAGTGTCTTGTAGAAGCTGCGCTACAAATCGGAAGGTTGCTGGTTCGATCCCAAATGGTGTCATTGGAATTTTTCATTGACATAATCCTTCCGATCGCACTATGGCCCTGGGGTCGACTCAGCCTCTAACAGAAATGAGCATCACGAGCATTTCCTGGGGGTAAAGGCGGCCGGTGCGTAAGACTGACAGCCTTACCACCATCCTGTGCCGTTGTCATGTAATCTGGGAACCTTAACTTCCTGGAACCCTCTGGGCCACTTCAGGCCTGTAACGGGACTGCTTTACCTTTTAGTATCATGTAGAAATATTCTGTGTTTCATGCTAGTAGTCATAATAATTGTGACATAAAACTTACAGGTTTTGTCTGGGGAAATAGGTGTAAAACTGTTTGAACCTGTGGAATTATGCCCACAATGGAATGCATATTTTTTAAGTTCATGCTGACTTCTCCATAAAAAATAATAACACCATAAGTGAAGCAGAACACATAAGCTTGTCTCAGAACCTTTCATATGACTATACATTCACCAGAGCTAACTAGAGTTGCCACAAATATAGTCAATTTAAAAAATAAATGGTGTGTGAACTTCTTTATTCTTAGGTTCAACTTTGTGGCTGACAGTAATAGAGCAGTTCTGAGGTTCCACTCAGATTACTCGATCGCTGGTGCTGGTTTCTCAGCCACTTGGCAAGCTGTAGATATATCCGGCTGTCCCATGAAAACTCTCACTGCCAGAGAAGGAACACTTATGAGCCCAAACTTCCCACACTTCCTCATTACTCGTCTGGACTGTGCAACAACTATACTAGCACCAGGTAACTGTTACCAATTTCTGGTACAAATTACCACTTCACTAATACAGAGCATGGTTATCATTCAGCAGATGATAATACTGTGCAACATATTTTAAATCTGTTTCTACAGCATGGACAAAATTAGCTCTTTCTGGCTAGAATCATTGCTGTTAACTGAAAAATATTACCCCAGGGTCATATGTTTATACTGCTCCCTGAACCACACCCCGCAATTTTCAACAGATGCTTCAAATGGTCTGGTGTTTCAAGCCATATCATTATTGGAACATATGCTCCGGTTTTCCCTTTCAACCATTTTACTAGATCAGTAACATGCAGATTGTACATAAGTCATCAGGTTTGTCACAAATTGCTCCTTATATTTTCCTCTCAGAATTGTGACAAGATAGAAATGTCCAATGTCCAGATATCAGACTCAGTTCAGAAGTTTTTTTTTATTTCTTTCTTTTCTGAAAGAATGACAAACATTCATGATATAGACAGGGCCACCAAGAGTGAGTTTGGGCCCCAGTGATAACATTTTTGCAGGGCCCCCCAAGCAAGGGCAGACTTGATGAAAATCTTTACACTGAATTGGAGAGACTGACTCTCAGTTGCACAGTGACTTGGGCTCAGTGTGACAAGGTTCATTTGTACAAACAACATATGACGATACAACTGACAAAGACAAGAACATATGTAACATATTCGGGCCCTGGTTTATTGCCTCACGTCAGCACTGGGTATGGAAGTCAAACAAGTTTTTCTTCACTGGAGGTTTCAGGCCTTCACAGTGACAATTCATATTTTAGTCTTCTGTATTATGACACCATATAGATTCTCATGAATGTTTTGTATAAGTATTCTGTCTCCCATTTCATAAGCACTTCTACCCTGAAGAGTAAGGCAGCATATTTCTCTGAAACATTGGTAACCACCTCCCAGACTGCACGGTGTCATGACAAATGCCAACAATATAACATACTTTTAAGTGCAAGGTTCAAATGTGTGTAGCATAAAATGTTTAATAAAAATACAGAAATAATATGTTCTTTTATAAAAATATATACAATACATTTAGACTTGTGGTATAGAAAACTATCAGTGGTATATTTAAACTAAAGACAGTTCATGTCTTACAAAAATTTCTTTCAGCTGGAAGACGGATTTGGCTTCAGTTCCTACACTTTGATTTGG
>Ga0131853_10026865_pt1 | contig 10348 bp, 3 predicted proteins | sample TergutLab28metaG_FD_92764 | JGI IMG/M metagenome (GOLD analysis project Ga0131853, IMG submission 92764) | Labiotermes labralis P1 segment gut microbial communities from Petit-Saut dam, French Guiana - Lab288 P1 (version 2) (version 2) | ecosystem: Host-associated > Arthropoda: Insects >... | reverse complement strand
GGGCCCCCCAATTTTAAAACATACGCGCACGAAGGTGGGGAGGGTTTGCCCCCCCGGCCGCCGCCCCCTTTTCCCCCCCCCCCCCCCCCCACGAAATATTCCTGGTACTCATTTCTGTTAGAAGCTGAGTCAAACCCAGGGCCATAGTGGACGGAATTTATACTGAAGATAAAAGTAACAATAATGATAATAATAATAATAATAATCTGTTTCGGTGTACGCATCGTATGAACTATAAAATTAGGCTTTATTGGATCTCCTGGGAACTCCTTATACTCTTGAAAGAATCTGCCAACATTTCTACAATGAAATATGTTTGACGTTGGGAATACTTAGAGACCGGAAATGCCTTGATGTTTTATTTATTTCATACCTTATGATATTTTCTGTACAACGGTTAAAGGAAGCATATTATAAATTATTTGTAAAAAGGATTTGCATTGTAAGTATATATATATATATATATATATATGCCTGGAGTGCATCTCGTCAAGCCAGTGTTGCAGGACTGTAAGTGGAATTCCTCTTTAGCGTACAGATGAACACTTCCGGAAAGAGCTTACTGAAAATTAACAAACGAGTAACATCATGCGCTGATTAAGGTATTCGTATGTATGTGTCAAGGCCGTCGTACTATAAATTACATCTGTCAGAAATTGCGAGTTGCTGCATCTTCTGTGAATGAATAACTTAAATGTATATTTGTATATATATATATATATATATATATATATATATATATATGCATAAAAGTACATATATATATAGTACATATACTCCTGTGTTAGACATCCATTTTTACGAGTAAAAATTCGAAAGCAAAGATGGTTATATTTTACCTCTACTCTGATGTTGGCAGTACTGAAAAGAACTAGAAAGAACTCAGCTTTAAGAGATACAATTTATACACCGGAAAAGAAATATTATTTGTGAAAAAATGCCAAGAAAGGCAAAGGGTAAGGCATTTTATTTCGGACTCAAATTCTGAAAAAGAAACAAGACTGAAAATGGAGATGGAAGGTAAAATGAAATTCGTTTCTAGAAAGAAACAGCGCCGACCTTGCTGTGACGTGAGCGTCTCTCCAGGCCTGCTGTACACAGTGATGAAAATACGCCCCGGGGTTCTGCAGCCGAAGTAATACTGCGGGGGCAAAGCGTGCAGGAGGATGACTGGAGCAGGTGTCAGAAATGTGGAACTGTGTATTATGAAGCGTGTTTTGGGTTCTTAGGTAGCTGTAAAGTTAAGGAACTCAACGACCCAGCTATTTCTGCTACCTCTGTTTATCACATCATTTAGTTTTAGGTACACATAGTGAAAACTTCACTTTATGAAAACACTTGAAACTATAGAAAAGTGTACTGGATAAGTATTAAGGCGTGGACTGAGTAGAGTTTAGTCCTGTGAGATTTTATAACATGTGATAATGTAGATTGATACCTTTTGGGCGAAAATGCTACCTCAGATTTTTGGCTTGAGTGACTATGGTTCTGTTAATGTGCAATGATTAACGTACTTTATATAGGCAGGTTTCAAGAGATGCAGCCACTCAGAGATATGGGATAAGTTTTCAAAATTATTTATTTTTGTGAGGAAATTTACGCTCTGATTTTGGTTCTCAGGAGTTGCAAAGAGCGGAGTAATTCTAATGAAATTCTAAACTACGCTTGGTAACTGATAACATATAACGTCGAATTATAGAATGGTAAGGGGTAATAAATTTTAATTTATACCTAAGAAAGTGGACATGATCTATCTGAAGGTAGTACCCCTACATTTACCCGGAAGTGCAGATAGAAATGACGGAAAGTTGAATTTGGCAACAGTTATGGTTCGGGCTGTGAATAAAGGACTTAACATCCAGTCGAAGACCTCTTGTTATGATAATATTAGGAAAATTGTGGGCCGTTGTGCTAGATGTGTCCGAAGTCGGGACTTTTTCATAAAGAGATAAGATACTTTTGTGATTGCTTTGTCAGAAGTTACAAATAGCTCAATCAGACGTTACGTATTGTCTTAAAATTATCAGAATGGAGGCTCAAAATCACAGTGTTTAAACAAGATGTCATAAACAGGCCTAGATACAACTCCACATATTCTGCGAGTATAGCTCACTGTAGTTGGAACTGAGGTGTGAACTCAGTCTTTCGGGTGGGTTGCCTTTGCAATGGCTGTAAGAACTTCTGATAATTCTGCTTATCTCCGCGCAGCGTGTCGAAACCGAGACACACGCTTTAGCCTAATTGGCTGGATAGAATATTCCTTTATCACAGGATTATAATGTTTTGAATAAATATTTCAAGGTTTCGCAGCTTAATTTGAACTTTATCAGTTTATGACGAATAATAATGGTTTTAAATGATTGTGAATAATGGTCTTTTATGGTGGAGGAAGAATATGAGTTAACAACTACGACTTCTGCAGTTTCAAGAGATGAACGGGCATGGCATCTTACCACCTTTTGGAGAATAAAATTTGGTACACGCCGACCAGACTGTAAGATGTCAACTCAGGCCTTACAATAAGAAGAAATTACAAGTATTACGATTTACTCAGTAAAATTTCTGAAAGTAAGAAAGATGCACTAAGTGAGAATCCGTGAGTTATTCTTCCACGTGGAGCTACTTAATTCATAGGCTGTAGGTCACCAAATATTTCATACTGTACATTTTCCGTGAAACTCTATTACATGTATCATATTTAACGCCAACTTATTGCACAATATTCTCATTAATTATTGCACCGACTTGTATCGGCCTCAGTTCTTGGCCATCTTTAGGGAGCTCGTAAGCTTTTTGATGTGTGCAGCTTATGTCAACTTATTTGGCATAAGTTTTACATTTATGATTAAACTTATAATTAAAATTAAATTATTAACAAAATTAAAGTAATTTATACAATGTAAAATTGTTTTAATTAGACACTGATGTATTTTGTTGTGTCCAAACGTTTGTGATTAACTTTTCTTAAATGAAATAGTCCAGGAATCTGTGAATATGAATAATGAATTCTAAGCAGAACTGTAAGTATTCAGTTGAAAGCTTTAAACAAGTGTATTTTGTAATTTATACCAAAATTCAGTTACCTCTGTTCCGGCTATTAGTTCATAATAATAATAATAATAACAATAATAATAATTATTGTTTAATTTAATTAAATTTTAATTTTATTCATATATATCAGATTTCTGCCATATACGTTTACACATAACCTGAACACTTTAAATAAACGTATGTGTTCCCTGGAGATGGCAAAGAACTGTGGAAGAATTATGAAGGAATAATAATTTATAAGAACACTGTGCATCAAGCTGGTATTGAATATTATACACTGATGTCACCTAGAGTTATTACGACAATAGAATTAAGAGGCCACAGTTAAGTGAGTGTGTGGCTATAACGGAGGACAAGAAATGCCTACAGAATTTTAGCGAATAACCGTTTTGAAATTCTTCACTTGGAAAATAGAGGTTGAAATATAAAATCAAAATTAGGATAGAGTAGGGAAGTATGACTTTAGTTGCGAGGGTTGAAAGTGGATGGCAATCTCTCAAGTTTGTGTTTGGTGGTGGGCTTCGGGTCTGCTAGCACGGTGCTGCGAAGGGAAAGTGCGCTTGAAGTATGAATGTATGAGTAGCGGCCAGTCCCTGTACCTTGACCATAATAAGTGACTTCATACCAACTTCAGAATGTCGAACAGCGGAACTTGATCTATATACTTAACGTGCATTCCGATGCTTTATTGTCCATGTACTTTTTGCCCACGATGCAGTAAACTTTCAGTTATGAACGAAGATGTTCCTAGGCTGTGGTGTAGCTAATGGGATACTGTAGTCTCTCTCCTTTGTCCAGTGCGTTCTACATGTTCCACCCATCTATTACTGCTTTGTTTGGTTTATGCGTCGAAATTGACCACTCTTCTCCATCTAGTGCCGATGGTAGAAATGAGTGGATCTATACACTTCCTCCCTACCTATATTTTCACTGTGTGGACCGGAAAAGTTCCGCACATGATATATCTCCTAGTTGTACAGCACTCTCGATATTCCTAACTGTCGCAGAACTGTAATGCAGTTTGTGTTTAGGGTGAGACAAGACAATCGGCCTCTCGTATTTATGGTTACTGAAAGTGAACTGCTGTTACTGCTCCTTCTATCTATTGTGAAAATATTCATTAGTAGTCCTCACGTGGAAGCGGCACAATAATTAACTGCCCGCCCACTGCCTGCCTTCAGACTCTGATATGAAGAATATAAAACTGAATAATCTCTTAGAATTCCGACGAAGACTTTGTGCCGAAATTTAAGTTATTTCATAATCTGGGAGCTTTACATGTAATGAAACTTTACTTTGCAAACTCAGACTTCGAATAGGACGGCTAAACAGAAGCGGTGCTTGAGATTAGGAACTGAAGAGAGATTCATAGGAAGGAGAAGAGAACTTTATGTCAATCCACTGTTTTGTCTCTCCACCCGTAGGATCCGGCTGTATTTCGCTCTTTTGTGTGTCACTATAAGAAAACAATGTTTGTGAATATAAAGTATAGGGGCATGACTGTGACATAATTGTCACAATACGTGAATATCTGTGCACTTGTTTTGTACTATGACCAACAAATGCACAATCATATAAAAAATTATCACACAATTAACATGTTTCACATAGGCAAAACATCTTAATTGTAAACTGAATTACCAACAGATGCATTTGAAATACTTGTGTAACTTGGCAAGGTACTGATTACAGTCTCCCTGAGTATGACACGATAGTGCCGAAACATGTAGGGGTGTGATAATTTGTGAAATAAATGAGCAATTGTTGGACATAGTACAAAACGACAACAGATGCACGGCACATATATTAAAATAAAATCTATGAACTTGTTTTCAATTACGAATATATGACATAGCTGTAACTAAGAAAACGGAAACCCAGCTTAAAGGTTGAGGGATCTGTACTGCTATACTGCCAAATTCTTCATATTTTAAAGTATCCTTCATTTCATTCTACTTAAGATGAGTAATCATTTATTAGGATAATTATTAGGATGTAGGTGTATCGAAGTCAAGCAGGCAGTTTTCATCGGTCAACTTTACCAAACACAGACACCTTTCAAACCAAAACTTATATACATGGATATTAGGGCAATGCAGTGTGACTGTACTGACGAACATTGCTGAAGCTCTCATGTGAACAAGCCGCCAACCCTCTCGAAGTCGTTTCATGAATTTCTCAAACAGACGAGTGACTATCATAGTGCCTTCTATTTCAAGTCTGTATAAAATAGGTTCATTTCTTTTTGTACCTGTTGGTACTTATCAGTATTTTTCAACGATGTTTGCAATCACCGACATGAAAGAGATAAGCAAATCCGGGACTGAAATTTTTGTTTTGTAAATTTATGTATGGAGGATAAACAGTATTAGTTCACATGTGAGGTGAGTACATATTGGTTATCTTATCAAAAGTGGCGATAATATTTGTAATATTTTGTGTGATGAATAAATATTATGAAGCTGATGTATTCTACTTATCTTCCGGTTATAAATGGCATATGCTTTGGTTTTGTAATGTCCACTGCTCGTGTCTGTTGCGCAATAAGAATGGCAAGTAAACTCATTTACAGGGCGTACAAGTAGGTGCTTCAAAAAGTCCCCGGAATTCGCTAGTATAATTTACAGGAAATGTTGCTGTGAATAAAGGAATGCACATTGACATCCTTCGTCGTCCTAGGGGTGCGATCAGAAGGAAACACCCCGAAAAAATGGAGAACCAACTGTTGGTTTTTCTTTAACGACAATGCTCCAACACGCCGATTGGTATTGTTCGAGGATTTCTTAGCAAAGATCAATGAGACAACACTGGAGCAACCCCCACACTCTCCTGACCTGGCTTCAGCTGAATTTTACCCTTTCCTCGAATGAAATTATCATTGAAGGGACAGGTCTTTTGTGACGATACTGACGTGTAGAATGCGACGGCAGAGCAAAAAGGCTTTCACAAAATGGCTTCCAGGAATGTTTCTAACACCTCTGCAGTCGCTGACAGAAGTATACATTTGCTTTAAATGATTGTGCTGTCTTGTATCTCTAAGAAATAAAGTGATTCTAGGTCATTTTGAAACTACCACTTATTTGCAACTGCGAATTTGTTGTTGTGTACATTTTATTACTTAGTTACAAAGTTAATGGCTATGTACAGAGTCAGCTAATAATGAAGTAAACCTTTTTCTTTAATTATTGGGCATATCGAAAATATTTCAAATGAAAATAATCGAACTAAATTATCTCTAAATTGTTTGTCTTGCAACAGATTTTATTCGATAAAAATTACTTCTGTGGAACCAGGAATAACGTTTTCTCTCCCTGTCATGCAAAGTAAGAGTAATACTGCACGGATATATTAAATATTAAATTTTCCAAACTTCATGGCATATATCCAGTACCAAATTCATAGAAGTGCATTTAGAAGTGTCAGAATCGAACTTGCTGACAGACCGTCAGAGAAGTCTTTGAAATTATGCACTAATTTATGTACCTAATACAGTGTACGAATTATGTTACTAGATTAAATGTAAGCTTTTGACATTTGAGACAACAGCAACGTAAAAATGTCAACAATATAACAAATTTATAAATAACAGCAATATGAACGTTGGTAACATTAATAAGAGAGTGGTCGTAAATGTACATAAGTCTTCATTTAAAGTGTCTACTGCTTTTTGTTCAATTTTAAACAAATTATATTCTCTTCATCAAATTCAATAGGTCATTGCCCCAAAACAACACTTCACGAAAATACTTCCAGGCGGAGCAGGATTGTTTCCTGCGGGCGGCCAGTCAGGGAAAGGGATATGGTGAAACCAATATTCGCTTTTCGTGACATGTTAAAAGCACTAAAAATGAAGAGTGGTCTTCCAGATATGCAAAAAATTACCGAAATATTACATTTCGCAAAAATTACACCATAGATTTTCGAATCCATGCCGATTTCCTGAAGCCTTATGTTTTTACCTACACTATCTTACAGTTTGCAATACATGCACAAACTTTCAGACCACTATTCCTTCTAGAACTCACTTAAAGTAGCGTAAAGTGCCATTGTCAGCTTTCCTTTCCTGAAGATTCATCATTACTGCTATAGTCTTTATCTGCAGATCATGCACGATATTTTCTTTGCTAGAAATTATACTTCACGTTTGCAGAAAGAATAGTTGTAGCAGATCGGAACTGACGCTACATCTTGAACAAGATGCGCAGGAAGTCTTAAGTCTATGTAAGTTAAAATTGAAGTCTCCTGCTGTTGACTGGTACGCTGTTAAGCAGTCCGTTTCTTCTTGGGCTGCTTGATCCTGAAGGTGCAGACACTAGGCTTCTGAGAAACGTTGGTAAATATTTGTCATTTAGTACGACGTGTCATTGCAGAAAGCATGGACGTTTACAAAATCTTTATGAGGGCCGTAAGAATTTTTGTAATAAACAACCGGGACTCAGAGTTAAGATCACTTGAAAAGTAGTTTACATTTTCCCTTTTATCAGGAATACAGTGCATTTAAAGCGCTGTCCTGGACTACTTACAATGCGTGAGATGAACTGTGGATGATGAGATAATGATATTTTATTTATTATGATAAGATTATAATTATTCACTTTTTTATATACAACTAAAAGTACTTACAAAGTCTTCGTTTCTGTCCTAGATATTATTAAATAAATTTAATTAATATGACGAAAATATTTTTCCTTGCAAATTCGCCAATCTATTCCATACAAATAAAAGTTCTAACCGGACTGGTTCAAAATTGCTTTTCCAGAAGATACGTGACAAGCATTTTCCAGATACAGCAGGATTAAAAGAATTCGGCCTATTATTCATAGTGTGTACTTATGTGTTGCATATGATACTCAATTTCAGTAATTATTTCCTTAACGCCTCTAACAAATTGGTCTTTTAAACATAGTCTGCGTTCTTTGTAAAGCAGGGACTGATTGTAATGTATGGAGGTTGAGAACTAGAAACAGGAGGGACAATGACCATGAGCAGGAACATGAAAGTTGTTTTCCGTATACAAATGTAAAATATAGTAATTAAACGACGCTGGCTGCCCTCTGAATTTATAGGTCTACACTATATGAATATGTATTTAATTAAAATAAAAGTTAATGTTTTGCTGTAACAGTTACATTATTAAAATTAATCTCTATCTCGAGATAATTACATGAAGGAAAGTGAATGCCCCAGAAATGCGTTGGAAACATTTCCATGGTATCGCGTGTGGTGAACAAGGAATCGCACAGATATCACCGTAACGTCTTTGTGATGAATGTAATTCATAAAGATGTGACTTCCTCCTGTCACAATGCTTGAGAGACAAAGCATGAACCCTGCTGTTTTTGTCCCTTCTAATCTTCACTTATAGTTAACAAAGCAACTCAATAAATGGAGTACACGTCAAATTAGAATAACGGAAACACTTAGCAGAGCTGGTACACATGTCTGTTAGTACGTGAAGCTAGCGGAACAAAGCAGGAAAAGAAGAAATATAACGTTGTAATTTTGGTCACTTACGAGGTAAACTTATACATTAAGTTCAGCATTATGGCATGCAAATAGGATTCTACATGTGACGTCCGCTTCCTGTCAGTCTCCCTGTACTTATTCCCGATTGTATAGATTAAACTCTCTGCATTGCTTTTCATGGAATTCTGCTCATGTAGTAATTTTTTGTTACCTGAGGAAGTTCACCGTTTTGAACGACATTCTTCCTCTAGTTAGGTCATTTACCATTGCCTAAAACGTGAGGACTTCCCGTGTTTGTGTCATTTGCCGCGGGGTTTTGCACATTCCAAATAGGTGTATAGTGAGATCATAAGAAAGAGCTTCATATAAATAAATAAATAAATAAATATATATATATAATTCGGTTTCTACTCCAAGGATAAATATGAGGTCTTTGTTACGACAATCAATCATATACCACTGCTGAGGGAAATAAACCACTGATGATTCTGAGGATAATAAGAAACCGATACTTAAGCAACATTAGAGCAGATGGCATATACACAGTGGTTTAGGAGGAATTTGTCATATTTCGCGAAAATGTTCCTCATGTTACATTACATTGATGTAACGAAAGTACCTGTAACCGAATTTGAATGGTTACGAAGAAAATGACGAGATACATTTTATAGAATTAGATCCGTCGTACATTTATTATTTACCAAATCCATAATGGAATTGTTATATAGTTATTGATTAAAAATACATATTAAACCGGGAATGAATTTGTAGTTCTTATAATATTAAATCTGAACTCTACGTCTAATTAAATTCTGAGTCACATGAAGAGATTAAGCAAGAGAAATAACACAGGTCTTACAAAACAACGTCCTTAGGGTTTCAAGAACTTTACACAGCACACACGCATACTTGTGGCTTGGCTTGGTTTGGTTATCAACTCAAAGACGGGCCTTCGCACTGTAAAGATAACGCATCATTTTAATCAGGTATAGTTCGTAGAATCGCAAGGAAACCACACATTTTTTGCGTATTTATCTCTGTGACCGTGCAAAGTTGAACGTAGGTATTTTCGGTTGTATCAATGCAAATTAACCTAAGGAAGGTTCTCCCAAAGATTGTCATATTCCTGCGGAAACACCCTGTACCACGTATAACCTAGTTATCAGTATGTTTCATATGGTTAAACAAAGCGGAAAGTCGAGTCCGTCATATTCAGCTTCATCTGCACAAAACCGACTTCAGTAACGAATTCGATGAAACAGGGTTGTCTTTAAAACCTGGCAGTCATTCAGCTGATAAACAGATTCCCCCCCCCCTGTAATATCATCAGGCTAATTTTCGTGTTCACAGACAGATCTCGTCATTATGTTTACTGTGAACCATTTGCATTCTGTCCACGCTTAGATATATTAGACGTCCTATTTATTGAAGATCCATTTTAATGATACATTTGTTTCCACGCCTCAGTTAATGAAGCAGACTGCTTCCCTTAGAACTTGCAACAAGAGTTTTGTACGTATGTCCTCCATGTTTGTCACATGTCCCGTCAAACTTATTCTCTGGTTTTATCTCCGGAGTAATATTTTACAAAAATTACAAATTATGATGCTCCTCATTTTCTTTACTGTCTTGTAATCACAAACCCTCGATCAATGATGTTCACTGAGGGTGCAAGACCAATTTTCGGACTTGTAAAAAAACTTAAAATTATATTTATCTCAGTAATTAACCAACTTGATGCACAAAATTTTGTTTTACAATAAGTTTATTTCATGCCTCTACATGTTTCGAGCACATGTGCTCGAAACATGTAGAGGCATGAAATAAACTT
>Ga0131853_10026862_pt1 | contig 10348 bp, 7 predicted proteins | sample TergutLab28metaG_FD_92764 | JGI IMG/M metagenome (GOLD analysis project Ga0131853, IMG submission 92764) | Labiotermes labralis P1 segment gut microbial communities from Petit-Saut dam, French Guiana - Lab288 P1 (version 2) (version 2) | ecosystem: Host-associated > Arthropoda: Insects >... | reverse complement strand
TGAAGTAGAGCGCGCGCCGCACCGCTTCGATGAACGCCGCGCGATCGCCCGCAAACGGCTTCGCCGGCGGGCCCGCCAGCACCTTGCTCGCCGCCACGCGCTGCGTCTTCAGCGACGAGAGCACGCGCGCGAACACCGATTCGGTGATGAGCGGCAGCGGCACGCCCAGATCGAGCGCGTTCTGGCTCGTCCACTTGCCGGTGCCCTTCTGCGCGGCGCGATCGAGGATCATGTCGACGAGATCACGACCCGTGTCCGCATCCTTCTTCGCGAAGATCTTCGACGTGATTTCGATGAGGTAGCTGTCGAGTTCGCCCTGGTTCCACTCGGTATAGACCTTGTGGAGTTCGTCGTTCGACAGGCCGACCACCGACTTGAGCACCGCATAGCTCTCGGCGATCAACTGCATGTCGCCGTACTCGATGCCGTTGTGCACCATCTTCACGAAGTGGCCCGCGCCGTCCGTGCCCATGTACGCGACGCACGGCTCGCCGTCCGGCGCCTTCGCCGCGATTTCGGTGAGGATCGGTGCGACGAGGTCGTAAGCATCGCGCGGACCGCCCGGCATGATCGACGGTCCCTTGAGCGCGCCTTCCTCGCCGCCCGACACGCCGGTGCCGATGAAATGGAAGCCCGCTTTCGCGAGTTCCTGATTGCGGCGGATCGTGTCGGTGAAATGCGTGTTGCCGCCGTCGATGAGGATGTCGCCTTTATCGAGCAGCGGTTTGAGTGCCGCGATCGTCGCGTCGGTCGGCTCGCCGGCCTTGACCATCAGCAGAATGCGGCGCGGCTTTTCGAGCGACTCGACGAATTCTTCCAGCGTGTAGGTCGGCACAAGCTTGCGCCCGGGGAACTCGGCGATCAGTTCATCCGTTTTCTCGCGCGTGCGATTGAACACGGACACCGCATGGCCCCGGCTCTCGATGTTCAGTGCGAGATTGCGGCCCATCACGGCCATTCCCACCACGCCGATTGCCTGTTTGCTCATGTCTTTCTCCACTCCATCATGTAAGTCGATGACGCCTGCGGCGTCGACCGTGCAAGGATAAGGGAAACGCCCGGGAGTTGCGCGAATGCACACACGCCCCGGGCGGATTCAACGCTTTCTGAAGACGACGCTGAAGTTGTTCGCGGGCATCGGCACACGCTCTTCGCAGATCAAGCCCTCTGCCTGCGCGAGCGCCTCCACGGCCTCCATGTCACGCACGCCCCATGCCGGATCGCGCGCGCGCAACTGGGCGTCGAAGGCCTCGTTGCTCGGCGCCGTATGCGCGCCGTCACGCCGATACGGACCATAGAGAAACAGCACGCCGCCCGCGGGCAGCCGCGCCGCTGCGCCCTTCATCAGCGCGATGCTCGCCTGCCACGGCGAGATGTGGATCATGTTGATGCAGACGATCGCATCGGCGGCGTCGATGGGCCAGGGCTCGCGGCAAACGTCGAGATCGAGCGGCGCGCGCAGCGTCGGTAGACCCGTGTAGGCGCGCCACGCGTCGATCGAGGCTCGCGAGCGCGGATCGGCGTCGCTCGGCTGCCAGTCGAGGCCGGGCAGCGCGCCGGCGAAATGCACCGCGTGCTGCCCCGTGCCGCTCGCGATTTCGAGCACCGTGCCGCGCGCGGGCAGCACGCGGCGCAGGACTTCGAGGATCGGCGCGGCGTTGCGGTCGGTCGCGGGCGCGAAGAGGCGCAGGTCGGTCGTGGGTTCGTTCATTAGTTCAGGCTCCGAGGTGTGCGGCGAGCGCGTCGAGCGTCGCGGCACAGGGCGCTTCGACCTTCAGCGCGAGTAGCGGATCGGCGCGCGTGCGCCCGAGATTCACGGCGGCGACGGGCTTGCCGCGCTGCTGTGCCCAGACGCAAAAGCGATAGCCCGAGTAGACCATCAGCGAAGAGCCCACGACGAGCACGGCATCGGCCGCATCGAGCGCCGCCGACGCCGCCGCGACGCGTTCGCGCGGCACGTTCTCGCCGAAGAACACCACCGATGGCTTGAGCATTCCGCCGCACGCCGCGCATGCGGGCACGGCGAACGGCAGGTTGCCGTCGAAATCGAGGTGGGCGTCGCCATCGGCGGCCGGTTCGGCGATCGCGCTCGCCACTTCGGGATTGTTCGCTTCGAGCATCGGCTGGATCGACGCCCGCGTGTATTGCGCGCCGCAGCCGAGGCAATGCACGTGACCGATGCTGCCGTGCAGTTCGATCACGTCGCGGCTGCCCGCGCGCTGGTGCAGTCCGTCGACGTTCTGCGTGACGAGCGTGGGCACGCGGCCCGCCGTTTCGAGCCGCGCGAGCGCGCGATGCGCATCGTTCGGCTGCGCGAAGCCGACCGCCGGCCAGCCGAGCAGACTGCGTGCCCAGTAGCGGCGCCGCCAGTTTTCGGAGCCGAGAAATTCCTGCAGCGTGATCGGCGGCGAACGCTTCCAGGCGCCGTTTTCATCGCGGTAACCGGGGATGCCGGAATCGGTGCTGATGCCCGCGCCGGTCAGCACGAACAGACGCGGATGACGTTCGACGAATGCGTGCAAGGCGGCGAGCGCGTCGGCGGTAGGGGCGAGGGTGATGTCAGTCATGGCGGCTTCGGTGGTGCTTTGCGGCCTGCGCGTCGGCGAGGTTTGCCGGGTTTGCCAGGCTTGCCGCGCGAGTCGTCGGCCGCCCTGCGCGCCTCCCAGGCCGCGAGTTCGACCCGCCAGCGCTCGAGCGCTTCGTTGTAGAGGTCGAAGATGCAGGGATCGCAGCCGCAGTGACAGCAGTCGTCGTTGGCGGGGCGTTCGGGTGGCTCGGGGCGCGGGTCGTCGTCGGAACGCGAAGGCACGGGCATGGCGCTCGCTCGGCGTCGTGTGTCGGATGTGGCGACCAGTATACGGCAGACCGCGCGGCAGACGGCCTGCGCGGGCCGGGGACGCAACGCACCGCTAGCCGCCCGCCGCGCCCCGCTACGCTGACGATCCGACGCTCAGCCGCGCCCGACGTACGGCATTTTCGTCGCCATGATCGTCATGAACTGGACGTTCGCTTCGAGCGGCAACTGCGCCATGTTGAACACCGCGTCGGCGACGAGTTCGACGTCCATCAGCGGCTCGATCGCGATTTCGCCGTTCGCCTGCGGCACGCCGCGCGCCATGCGGGCGGCCATCTCCGTGCCCGCATTGCCGATGTCGATCTGCCCGCACGCGATGTCGTGACGTCGCCCGTCGAGCGAGACCGATTTCGTGAGGCCCGTGATCGCGTGCTTCGTGGCCGTGTAAGCGATGCTGTAAGGCCGCGGCGCGTGCGCCGAAATCGAGCCGTTGTTGATGATGCGCCCGCCACGCGGCGTCTGCCGTTTCATCAGCGCGAACGCCGCGCGCGTGCAGAGGAACACGCCCGTGAGATTCGTGTCGACGACGGCGCGCCAGAGGTCGACCGAAAGCTCGTCGATCTCGACGGCCGGCGCGTTGCGGCCTGCGTTGTTGAAGAGCAGGTCGAGGCGCCCGTAGCGCGTGCTGATCGTTTCGAACAGCGCGTCGACGGCGGCCGCGTCGCCCACGTCGCACGGCACGGCGAGGGCCGTCTGGCCCTGCGCGGCCGCCTCGGCGACAATCGCTTCGAGCGGCTCGGCGCGACGGCCCGTGAGCACAACGGTGTAGCCGTTCGCGAGCAGCTTGCGCGCGCAGGCGCGGCCAATGCCGCTGCCGGCTCCGGTAACGAGGGCGATCTTGCTGGCCTTTCCGGCCTCTTGGGTGGTCATGGTCGAAATCCCGGTTCGGTGCTTCGTGGATGATTTGTGAACGATGCGGCGAGCGTTGCCGTCTCCTGGCTGTGACGCCCGCCCGGTGGCGATCGAGAGCGCAAGGATAGCCCGGTCGCGGCGATCGTGCCAACAACGCCAATTTCCCTGCCCGGAGCCTGTACGCAGGCGGCCCGGCCGCGCGCAACGCCCGTGCAGCGAGCCCGGCTCTCGTGTACCTTGGGCGCTGGCCGACGCGCCATCACTCCAAACATCCATCGCTCATCAGTCACCCTCAGCCACCATCAGTCACCATCAGCCATCGCGTCACTGCCAACCCCGCCATGAACCTCGACGTCTACGAAACCCTCGTCGCCGCCTCGCTCGTTCTGCTGCTCGGCGAACGGCTCGTCGCAGCCTTTGCCCCGCTGCGCCGCTGGACCATTCCCGCACCCGTCGCGGGCGGCGTCGCGGTCGCGCTCGTTCTGCTCGCGCTGCATGCGCTCGCCAACGTCGACGTGCGCTTCGACTCCACCCTGCAGACGCCGCTCATGCTCGCGTTCTTCGCCACCATCGGGCTGTCCGCGAATCTCGCGAGCCTCAAGGAAGGCGGCCCGATGCTCGTGCGCTTTCTGCTGGTGGTGGTCGGGTTGCTGGTGCTGCAAAACGTCGTCGGCATCGGCATGGCGCTGCTGTTTCACATCGATCCGTTGTATGGACTGCTGAGCGGTTCGGTGTCGCTGGCGGGCGGACACGGCACCGGCGCCGCGTGGGGCCGCGTCTTTAGCGAGCGTCACGGTCTCGCCTCGGCCACCGAAGCGGCCATGGCCTGCGCGACGTTCGGGCTCGTGATGGGCGGCGTGCTCGGCGGACCGATCGCCCAGCGGCTGCTCAAGCGCATCGGGCACGGCGAAATCAACGAGAGTAACGATGCAGCAACCGACCCCGACACCGGCGCCTTCGAAGAGCCGCAGGCCGAGCAGCCCACCACGCCCGCCGCGTTCATCAACACGGTCACGCTCATCGCGATCAGTCTTGCGGTGGGCAGCGCCCTTTCGCGCGCCTTCGACGGCCGCGCGCTCGAACTGCCCACGCTCGTATGGGTGCTGTTCGTCGGTGTGCTGCTCGCGAACGGACTGGCGCTGCTCGGCCGACCGGTGCAGGAGCACGCGGTCGCGCTGATCGGCAACGTGAGCCTCGCGCTCTTTCTCGCGATGGCGCTCATGACGCTGCGCCTGCAGGATCTCGCCGCGCTCGCGTTTCCGGTCTTCTCGATCCTCGCCGTGCAGACCGCCCTGATGGTGGTCTACGCGCGCTTCGTCACGTTCCACGCGATGGGCGGCAATTACGACGCGGTCGTGCTCTCGGCCGGCCACTGCGGCTTCGGCCTCGGCGCGACGCCCACCGCCATGGCGAACATGCAGGCCGTCACCGCGCGCTACGGTCACTCGCGCGTCGCGTTTCTGATCGTGCCGATGGTGGCCGCATTCTTCATCGACATCGTCAACGCCGTCGTCATCCGGCTGTTTCTCGAGTTGCCGGTGTTCCGCTGAACCTCAGAACCGGTGACGCAATCCGAGGTTGAGCATCGTCTGCGAGTTGGTGCCCGCGTAGCCATACGAGCCGATCGACGCTTGCGCCGGCATCGAGCCGCCCAGGCCGTCGCCCGTTTCGCCGCTCGCGTGCTGCCAGGCGGCCGTCATGTAGAGATCGGTGCGCGGCGACAGGCTGTAGTCCGCGCCGAGCGAAACCTGGTGATAGCTCGCCGAGGTATCGCCGTTCGCGCGCGTGTAGCTGTAGCCGATGCCGAGCAGCAGCGCCCGGTTCAACTGGTAGTTCAGGAAGCCCTGCCCGGTGTTGTACTTCTGCGTGTCGTGAAACACCGAACTGCCGTCGGGCGCGTACTGCGAGTTGCTGTAGCCGAGGCCCATCGTGAACGGGCCGGCGATATATTGCGCCGCTGCACGCGCGATCGCGAGCGAACGGGCCGTGGCATAGCCCGAGTTGATCGGACCGTCGAACGTGCCGTCCGAGGTGCTCGTCCAGCCGTCGGTGCGGATGCCGGCCCCCGCCTCGCTGTTCGCCGCGTAGAAGTAGCCGCCCGCAACGCTGATCGGCCCGCTGTTCCAGGCCACGGCCGCGGCATACGCCTGGCCGGCGCCGGTCGCGCCCGCCACGCCGCCGAATGCGTACATGGCCGAGGCGCGCAGACCGCCCCACTGCGGCGTCGCGTACTTGACGGCGTTGTTCACGCGAAAGCTGTTGTCATAGTTGTCGACGTCGCCCGGCGTCGCGAATGCCGAGCCGAAATAATTGTCCGCGGTGATCCCCTGCACGAGATCGACGACCGGGTCGTACTGGCGGCCGAGCGTGAGCGCGCCGTACTGCTCGGCGTCGAGCCCGACCCAGGCCTGACGGCCGAAAATGCGCCCGCCCTGCCCGAGAGCACCCGACGTCGGGCTAAAACCGCTTTCGAGCTGGAAGATCGCCTTGAGGCCGCCGCCCAGATCCTCGGCGCCTTTCAGGCCCCAGCGCGACCCGGACAGGTTGCCGTCGGAACTGTTGCCCAGCGACCACTGGCTCGCGTTGCCGTGAGCGTGATTGATGTAGGTGAGCGAGGTATCGAGAGTGCCGTACAGCGTGACGCTGGTCTGTGCTTCGGCAATGCTGGAGAGCGCGGCGGCGCCGAATGCGGCCACCGAGAAGGAAGTCAAGGCGAGTCGGTTCACGTCAGCCTCCTGGCGCAATGGAACTTCACTTGACCTTGCGAAGCTTAAGACTAGCTCTGGTGCATCACGAAGAAAAGGAATAAAAAGCGAATCCGCGACTGTTCGTTTATTCCGAAAACCGGCCCGCCCGCCGTGCCGGCCCTCCCGTTCCGGCACCAATTTGTCTGTTTTTTCAAGAAGGTGGTCAACCACCTCACCCTGTCAGACGTTGCTGCTTTACCAGATTATTACCAGACGTTTACGTATCGGCGCGCGGCCCTTGCAGGACCACCCGCTCCCCGAAACGCGGTGTCGCCGATTCATGCCCCTCTCGCAACCCTCGCGTGTCATGCGCGCCGCAGCCGCCCTGCGGCAACGCGCCGACGCCCTGCGCCTGCAGCGCTTCATCGCGCCCGCTTTCGCGCTTGGCATCTGCGCGCTACTGCTCGTCGTGTTCCAGCACCTCTCGCAGGCGGTCGACTACCACTCGGTGATCCGTCACCTGTGGCGTCTGACCCCATCCGAGTGGATGGGCGCCGTCGCCGCGACCGCCATCAGCTTCGTTGCCCTCGTCGGGCGCGACGCCGTCGGGTTGCGTTACGTCGGCGTGCGCGTCCCGCGCGGAGCGCTCTGGGTCGGCGCCATCGCCGGTTCTGCGCTCGGCAATGTAACCGGTTTCGGCGCGCTCACAGGCGGCGCCGTGCGGTGCCGCGTCTATGGCACGGCCGGCGTCACCGCGGGCCATGTCAGCCGCATGACCGTGTTCACCAGCATTTCGCTCGCCCTCGCGCTCGCGTTGATGACCGCGCTCGGCATGGTCGGCGCCGCGGATACGCTCGCAGGCATCCTGCGCCTGGCACCCGGGACGGTGCGCCTCATCGGCGCCGCCGTACTCGCGAGCGGCGCCGTGCTGATCGCCGTCTGCCCCGCCAATGCGCGCGAGGTCGAACCGTTCGGCCGCGCCTGGCTGCGCTTCGCCGTGCCCGCGCGGCGCGATCTCGTCGCGCAGTTGCTGCTGGCCATGCTCGACGTCGCGGGCGCCGGGCTCACGCTGTGGGCCGTCATGCCGCGCGCTCACATCGGCTTCCCCGATTTCCTGACCGTCTATTCGGCCGCGATGCTGCTCGGGCTGATCGGCCATACGCCGGGCGGCATCGGCGTGTTCGAGGCCGCCATGGTGTTCGCGCTCGGCGCCGACGTCCACGCCTCCGAAGTGCTCGCGGCACTGCTTGCCTATCGCGCGCTCTATTTCGGCGCGCCGCTCGCGCTGTCGGCCGCGCTGCTCGCCGGGTTCGAAGGCCGCGCGCTCGCCTCCGCGCGCGGCGCCAGTCTCGCCCGCCGCGGCGCCGACGGCGTCTCGCAGCTTGCCCCGCTCTTTCTCGCGATCGTCACGTTCGTGACCGGCGGCATGCTCGTGATCTCGGGCGCGACGCCCGCGTTCGAACATCGCATCGCCATGCTCCAGGCCGTCCTGCCGCTCTGGGTGCTCGAAAGCTCGCAACTGCTCGGCAGCCTGTTCGGCGTGCTGCTGCTGTTCATCGCGCGCGGGCTGCTGCGCCGCCTCGACGCCGCCTGGTGGCTCGCCCTCGTGATCGCGATCGCGAACCTCGCGCTCTCGTTCGCGAAGGGGCTCGCGTTCATCGAGGCCGGCGTGCTCTGCGTGCTGATCGTGCTGCTAATCGCGACACGCCATCGCTTCAACCGCCACTCGTCGCTGTTCGCCGAGCGTTTCACGCCGGCTTGGCTCGCGTCGGTGGGCTGCGTGATCGCGCTCGCCGTCTGGGTGCTGCTGTTCGCGTTCCGCGACGTGGAGTATTCGCAGCATCTGTGGTGGCAGTTCGCCTTCGACGATCGCGCCCCGCGCGCGCTACGCGCGACGCTCGCCGCGGGCATGCTCGCCGCTGCGCTCGCGTTGTGGCAACTGCTGCGCCCGGCAGCGGGCCGCTTCGTGATGCCCGCGAGCGAAGACCTGGTCGAAGCCGCGCGCATCGTGCGCGCGCAGGAGCGCAGCGACGCGGGCCTCGCGCTCATGGGCGACAAGAGCTTCCTGTTCACGAAGAGCCGCAACGCGTTCCTCATGTACGCGAAGCGCGGCCGCACGTGGGCCGCGTTGCACGACCCGGTCGGTCCGCGCGAGGAATGGCCTGCGCTCGTGCGCGAGTTCGTCGCGCTCGCCCATGCGCACGGCGGCCGCGCCGCGTTCTACCAGGTGCGCGCCGACGCGCTGCCGCTCTATCTGGACGCCGGCCTCACGCTGATGAAGCTCGGCGAGGAAGCGCGCGTGATGCTCAAGGAATTCGATCTGAAGGGCCCGACGCGCGCGCATCTGCGCTATGCGCTCAAGCGCGGCGAACGCGACGGCCTGACGGTCGAGACGATCGAATGCGCACGGATCAACGAACATCTGCCGGTGCTGCGCACGATCTCCGATGCGTGGCTCGACAGCCGCGACGCGCGCGAGAAGAGCTTCTCGGTGGCCGCCTTCGAGGACGACTATCTCGCGGCGCAATCGGTGCTGCTCGTGCGCCAGAAGGGCGAGCCGATCGCATTCGTCACGTTCATGACGACGGACCTCAACACCGAGGCGACCGTCGGCGTGATGCGTCATCTGCCGGGCGCCTCGCCGTACGCGATGGAATATCTGTTCACCCAGCTCGCGCTTCATCTGAAAGACGCGGGCTACGAGGCGCTCTCGCTCGGCATGGCGCCGCTCGCGGGAATGGGCGCGACGCCGCTCGCCTCGCCGTGGCACCGCCTCGCCGGGCTGATCTGGCGTTTTGGCGGCAAGTTTTACAACTTCCGGGGGCTGCGCGGCTTCAAGAACAAGTTTGCGCCGCGCTGGGAACCGCGCTATCTGGCCGCTTCGGGCTCGATCAGCGTGTTCCTGACCCTGGCTGATCTTTCCCTGCTGGCTGGAGGCCGGCGTTCATGACGATTCGAATTACCACGTTGCCGCGCGTGATCGCGGCGGGTGCAGCTTTGCTCGCTTGCATGGCGGCGCAGGCAGCGGTGAACACGACAGCGACGGCGACCGCAACAAAGCAGGTCTCCGGCGGCCGTTTCGGCAAGGTCGAGGTGACGAAGCCGGTCGGCGCGATGCGTGGCTTCGCCGTGCTGTTCTCGGCGGGCAAGCACTGGACCCACGCGGACCAGACGCGCGCCGACGCCCTCGCGCAGCATGGCGCGATGGTGGTGGGCGTGGACATCACGCACTACGCGGCGGGACTCGCCGCCGACAAGACCGAGAAGACCTGCCACAAGCTCTACGGCGACCCGGAAGCGCTCGCGCATCAACTGGAACGCGAACAGGAATCGAGCCAGTACTTTGCGCCGATCGTGATCGGCACCGGTGAAGGCGGGCTGATCGCTGCGCGCATGCTCGCGCAAGCACCCGCGAACACGCTCGCGGGCGCGGTGTCGCTCGACCCCGCCACGAAGCTCGACCGGCGTTTCGCGCCTTGCCCCGCCGATCCGAAGCTGAGCCGCGGCACGGGCCTGCCCGGCTTCTTCGAGCAGGGCGTGACGACTCACGACGACAAGGCGGCGACCGTCGCGATGGCCAGCGGCGCCGTGGCCGTGCACGAGTTCGCACCGAACGTCGCCGATGCGGACAAGCTCGTCGAGTTGACGGCGCCGCATCTGCACGTTGCGGAGCAAAGCGAGGAAGACGTCTCCGATCTGCCGCTCGTCGAACTGCCGGCCGCGCATCCGACCGACATGCTCGCGATCGTGATTTCGGGCGACGGCGGCTGGCGCGATCTCGACAAGACGATCGCCGAGGCGATGCAGAAGGACGGCATCAACGTCGTGGGCTGGGACGCGCTGCGCTACTTCTGGAGCGAGAAGACGCCCGAGCAAACGAGTCACGATCTCGCGCGCGTGATCAAGACCTACGGCGCGCGCTGGCACGCGAAGCATGTTGCGCTGGTCGGCTATT
>Ga0131853_10026861_pt1 | contig 10348 bp, 6 predicted proteins | sample TergutLab28metaG_FD_92764 | JGI IMG/M metagenome (GOLD analysis project Ga0131853, IMG submission 92764) | Labiotermes labralis P1 segment gut microbial communities from Petit-Saut dam, French Guiana - Lab288 P1 (version 2) (version 2) | ecosystem: Host-associated > Arthropoda: Insects >... | reverse complement strand
TGGCCCAGGATAGAGACAGGTTGCGGACGCTTGTGAGTGCGGTAATGAACCTTCGGGTTCCGTGAAATGCGGGGAATTTCTTGACTAACTGCAAACCAGTTAGCTTCTCAAGAAGGACTTTGCACCATGGAGTAAGTACGTAAGTAAGTAAATGTGTGTGTGTGAAATTCTGTGAATGGGGACAGCCTTGTTGAACTCTTTTTTTAATTTTTATTGGTTGTTTGAATGTGCTATATAGTTTTATTTTTATGTCGTTTCCATGTATTTTTGTAATTGCTCTTAAGTAAATGATTAGGAATGTTTTTCTCTTGTAAAATGCTAAGCAACAGCCGTCTGCTTACTTCGTCAAAAAGCTTTTCTTAACCTAAAGAAATGAAGTGTGTCGCTAAGTTATACTCTCTTCTTTTCTACTAAAATACCTTTAAAGTAATACCAGAATCAATGCAAAGTCGTCCTTTTCTAAAGCCAGATTGAGTTTGATCTAAAAACGTTGCTGAATATTTTTCAGTTTTGTATTTTGTATTTTTGTGTGTATTTTCTAGTACGAATTTAATAAATTTATCCCTCTGTAGTTGTTTGGATCTTTCCTATCTTCTTTCTTATTATTGGCATAACAATCACACTATTCCATTGTGCTGGCAGTGTTCCTGTTACGTAAATGTCTTTTAAAAATTGAAGGAATTTTGTTTTAAATTGTCTGGTCCTTATATGTACAGTTTAGAAGACATATTTTCTTCTCCAGAAGCTTTTCCGTTTTAATTTCCTTTAAAACTATTTCAAGTGCTTTTCTTCTAATTTCATAATCTTCATAATTATACTCTCAACTTAAATTTCTAGTCTTGTGTTCCATAATTCGTGTCATTTCATAAGGGGTTATAGTAAGAAATTAATCATGCAAATTATTAATAAATAATTACATTTTGTGCTTTTGGTGGTGTGTCATGCGTACTGTCTGTAAGCACCTTGAGAAATTAACGTAATTAAAAGTTTTTCATTAATGCGCTTGCTGTTTGACGGCTGTGTGCCCGGAACGTATGATTTGCTTTTGTGAAAACCATTATCATTTATACAGCTTTACTTCACGCAACCACAACGAGAGATGTGTTCACCATTAGTCTGTATAATTAAAGCTCTCTTTGTGCTATAGGCTTGTCTTCCATTTGTTCCTATTCCTTTCCTGGGGTCAATTGTGTTTAATTACGTGCGAACCTAATTCAAAACCTTGTTACCTGACATTCTGTGTCAGGCTGTTTTGAAGCATGCCCTCATACATCATGTTGTTACTTTTGTAATGTAAACATTCCTTCTTATTCTCTGTCAGTGAAGTGGCATTGACGGTGTGTAAATTATGTGATTGAAAAGGCGCTGAATAAATAAAATCTGCAGGCGGTGTTTTCTAAAAGAAACTTTTCCTTCACAGTTATATACTTCTTTTATTTTCGCTTAACCTGTTAATCCAAACAACGGCAATCCCCTTTGTTTGTTTAAAGTTAATTTCTACATTGGGGTTAATTACTAGGAACTTTGGTTGAACCCGTCAAAACTCCGAGCGCAGCGTGCTAGTGGGTGCCTGTTGGCGGGCTCCATCAAGTCGCCCGAGCTTGCTTGCTCGTTGACTTTACGATTGCCCTCGAGCTGTTGGGAGGCTCTGGCCCCTCTTCCCGACGTGATGCTGCGGCTCTCTGCAGGCACCGCTGGCATCTTCTTCCTACGGAACATGGTCAACCTCAACTCCTTGAGGAGGGCAGGCGACAGCTGTAAAATAGAGACAGCCTTAATAAGGGCTAACTCTTCCTGCCTCGGCATGATGCTTCAGCAGGAGCACTGGAAAGGACTTCAGCAGGAGCAATGGAAAGGACTTCCTCTTACTCCTCCGCTGTAGCTCTGCTGGAGACTAAATGCAGAAACCAGCTCAGTCGATAACTCGTTTCACCAGTCAACCCAGGCAGGCAGGCAGGCTGGCAGGCAGGCAGGCATCACGATCCACTCTCCAAGTCGCTCACCCAAAGATGATCGATCGAATGAACAACCAATCGTACTAGTGTTCGGCAGTAAATACATATTTTAGTGACATATTCAGGTGATTCGTGGCTGTTCCATATACATGGAATTTGGTTTGACAAATTAGTGTTATCGATAAACTCTCCCCCTCTTATATTTTATGTATTTTATGAATTACCAGTATGTTATTAGCAGGTGTACGTAACAATGTACCTGACGAAACCCCGACACCAAACTGTATAATGCATACAGATAAATGGTTAACATATATCGGTTTGTAGGATATTAAACGAATGATATTTGAGGATGTGGACTGGCTTTGTGTGGTTTAAAGTACGGATTAGTGCCTGGTTGTTGTGTAAAAGCATGAACAATCAATATATTTTCCAACACACGCACTTCGTGGTACAGTATAACATATAAAAATCTCCTACACTTTTTAGTACCATCTTCAAGGAGTTTCTATAACAAAGTTATGCCAGTCCGCCTGCTGATTTGTTTTTCTATATTTTTATATTTATAAGCCTAATTAAAACATTGGTTGTTAAAAGTGCATAAGTATATAAAATATATAAAATTAATTTTATTGGCAGTGTTTTACAGTATATTAATTCCATGTCTCCTCATTAGCTCCCAATTCTTGATATCAGTTTTCTGATGTACTTTAACCTTCTAAAGCCTACTGATTACGTGATGCACCAACAGTTTAACATTCAACAACTGTACGCTCTGCCCACACTGTATTTATGTGTTTTGTATTTATCTGAGAACAAACAGCGACTTGTGCGACTTACAGCATAAACTGATTGGTTTTTATAACCGAGACGAAAAGTGTTTACAGCGCGGTACGAACTGGGTCTTTGAATAAAACAGCCTGCGCTTCGTCTTTAAAGGGATAATGAGCAGTCAGATTGTTCGTTGTTTCAGAGTTGTTTATGTGGGTATTGTATATAAAGAATTGAATGCCGAAACATGTAGGAGATTTTTATGTGTTATATCACGAAGTGCATGTGTTGGGAATTATATTGATTGTAGAAATGTGCGCGGTATGGGTAACAAAGTAAGCTAATGAACCGGTTTCCATAAGAGGAAGAAAATTTCTTGGCCGGATGAGTGACTATTACCGTTTCAAGGAATCTGTACCATCCACACCAAGACTAACCTGATGGTGGCAGAAGGTGACTAAACATGTCACCGTTATTTAAAGACGCCATGGTATGTTTTGAACTGAACTACACTGGTCAAGCTGTAAAGCTTCAAACTGCCTTTTACTTTGTCTTCCTCAGTCTATCCTGGTGAAGGGGAGGAAATTTCTTCCAAATAGGCCACGACGTCTTGTCCTTTGATGAGCTGCACCAAGCCGGACTACCTGCAATATATGTCGGCACCAAACAAATTTATGCCGTTAATTCGGGGTCGGAATGCAGCATATGATCGGTCTTTTCATTACGGTGTAACGCAAAGACGATGACAAATTCGGTACTTTATTAACCTGTACAATATCTAAATCCACGAATTTCTGGCACAGACCCATTTATCTTCTCGTAGATATTTGTTGCACGGCATAAATTAAAACTCGTAGAACAAAATATTTAATTAAGATATCAAGATTTCTGTACTTGACGTTTAATTACTAAACCCATCAAAGTAAAACGTTCTCGCGTGGGTACGAGTCCGAACTTATATTCAGAACATATTTGTTTCTAATGTAGGCAGTACTAATGCGTTCTGTATTGTTTCCTTTCTTCTCTGTGCTAGTAAGGAATAAGACATATAGGTCAGTGCCGACCTTCTCCAAACCTTCATTTGCACCAGTGATTCCCAACCTGGGGTACACTTACCCCCAAGTGTACGAAGCAGGATATTTAGAGGTAAGCGAAAAAATTGAATAATGGAGGAAAAAGGCCATTATTAGGCTACTTATTTACAGTTACAATATATAAATTTGAAATAACGGCAATTATATTAATTACAAATATTTTGCTAATATGAAAGGTACATTTTTTGGAAATAGGCTGTCAATGGGGTACACAAGTAAAAAGAGGTTGGGAACCACTAATTTGCACGGAACTCAGGGCCAATTGCGCTGCTTATTCAGTACACATGACTTCCTCATTTGAAGGTAAAATTTGGGCCCCTTTCTAAGCCACGAAGGGCTGTGGAGTGTAGAGTTTTGCATCCACTCATTCGTAACCTGTCTACTAGATGGAGATGAATGGTTAGCTCAACGCCTTGGCCGCTGTACACCCGGGAAGAAATGCGGTTCCCATTAAATAGGAGTCTGGATGGGCCCTCGAGTCGGTCTTCACGTTATGAAGAAGAGAGAAATTTCATGCCTTTGCCGGGAGTCGAACCCCTTGATCGTCCAGCCCGTAGTCTAGTTACTGTACTGACTATGTTACCGCAGCTATATCTGAATTTGAAGCTGTATTTTGGAATTGCGTAAGAATGTAAAAGCGTTCCAGTGGTATTAATGAAATGGGTAAGTCGTTATTGGCCTCTGATATTCGACTGGAAGTTTTACGCTTTGTTTCTCCATCTGCTTAGTGATTTGTACTGCTCACCCAATATTGTTCGGGTGATTTTATCGAAAAAAAATGGGATTGGCTGTCATGTAACACGTTTGGCGGAGGGGAGACGTGTATACAGGATTTTTGAAGGGAAAACCTGAGGGAAAGAGACCACTTGGAAGACCCAGGCATAGATGGGAGGATAATATTAAGATGGATCTTCAGGAAGTGGAATGTGGGGGCATGGACTGGATAGATCTGGTTCAGGATAGGGACAGATGGCGGGCACTTGTGAATGAGATAATGAACCTTCGGGTTCCATAAAATATTGAGAATTTCTTGACTGGCTGAGGATCGGTTAGCTTCTCAAGAAGAACTCTGGCCACCTACAGAGTGTGACGATACCAGATGCTGCATAATACAATTTTGACCTCCTGATGATGAGCACAACAGTGCTCGAAACATGTAGAGGAATATAATAAACTTATTATAAAACAAGAATTTATGCATTAAGTTGATCAACTGCTAAGATTCTCCAAACTATTTTATTTCTGTGTCTTGGGTACTGATATTTTTCTGAGCGTCCTGTTTTGAAGTTAATTTCTGTCTTCTTTATTCCTAAGATCATCGGCATTAACAATGTAATTGCATAACAGCAGGAAACCGAACTAACCTACTCGGTTTGTTGGAACTGCAGATGATGTTGAGAAGAATAAAATATCACAATAACATAAGTGCTAAAATAACTAGAATCGTATTATTCTAGAAGTAAAATATATCGCAATAAATGCCCAGCAGAAATATCTTTTAAGCTGTTGGTATCAGATTACTTAAAAACAATAAAACGAACGAATATTTGTTGGCCGAGGAACAGATCATAATTCGGTATAAAATTTCGAATTTGTCTGTAATTTTGTTACCTTGATTTTTCAAGAATTGGATTGCCTCTAGCGATTAATTTTGCGCGCAGTGTCTGCCTTCCTAATTGTAAGGCACTTCTTTTGATTTATTCTGAGAATCCGCTTTCTTTAAGTCAGCATCGGTTTCCAGTGAAGCAAACTGTAGACTGAATGTTGAATTAGATGCGGTGTTTGGCTTTTATGGGCAGTCTGTTAGCACATTCAGCCTAGAAGTTACTGTTGTAATAGAAGAGAAGAAAATCAGGTTTTTCTGCCTTGCGCTTTAAGGTGGATACGGTCTTGCTATTTCCATGAGATTTGTGGTGGACGAGGTGGTACTGGGACGGGGTTTTCCCCTGTCACTGTAATCGTACCAATCAGCATAAACCCTTACATTTCAATCCTCGTTCTGTACATAATACACGTTCTTAATTAAGAACATCTTGAATAAAAGTCACGCAAATGTGAATAATAAATTGGGAAGAGCACGGAGAGAATTGTAATTGTTGGATTATAAAGTATTTATCACATCTGGAAACTTTCGACTATGAAGGAGCAATATCTGTATTGACCAGCACAGTATTACACAGCATCTGCGTTACTGGAGTCTTATGACTGTAGATCGTAGAAAGGTCACAACTATACATCACATTTTCTGTGGACTAGATCCTACAATATGCACATTTTCTACTTGTCCATTCTTAGTCCGGTATAATTCTGTTAATTCAGAGCGGTGCGTCTTGTAATCCGCATTCAAGCTTTGATGCTCCTGAAGGTCGTGACGTCATCAGAGCGGCATCAGAGTGACCCCCTTTAAACAGGATGTGCTTTATCCTTTTTCCCGGAACGTCCTGTAAAAAGCCTGTCCCAACACGCACACAGGACACAGTAAGGTTCTACAGGAGAGAAAAATCTAATGTCTTGCGGTGTTTTGGAAACGGAAAGCTCAAATCGCTTTCTAACTCTCTCCCTCTTCCTGTTACGCTCTGTGCGTTTCTATGGATGCAACATTGCTTGTTGAATGTTCGGTTTGGACGCAATATCCGGCTGGATTTTATTTATGTTTAAATTGCGTAGAGAATTTTTGTTACAATGAAGTGTCAGGCATATAGAGAGCGGAAAGGCATATAGAGAGCGGAAAGGGGCATTCCACACAACGCTTTCTTTTCGGGAAAAAAAATCTCGAAGTATATCTTGATATTAGATCGATATTTGCGAAAGGTGTTGTGTAACCTTTCAACCGAATCTAGGGTAAAATAACTTACTGTCTTCTGATATAAAAAAGGCACGTGATAAGAATGAAAGTTGCAGTAGCTTGACGCTCATTCGGTCTGCGCATATACAATCCATACACAAGCTACATTAGGTACAGTTTTTTTTTTTTTTGAGAAAGGCCATCCTGTTGTGTATATCAAATTTTTATAATATATTATGAACCGTCATTACACAACATACATCAAGACAAGATACAATAATTAAAATTAGGTGATATTTGGCTACATGTTTCGGCCGTGACCGGCCATCTTCAGGCCAACTAAGAACAGCAATTAAGGTACAGTAAAAATAGTACTCAATGGGATCCCATTTCGTTCACATTAAACTTTCATAAAATATGGAAATTCTTGCATGAAGGTTTAGTTTTACTATTTTACCATACTATTCCACTCTTTTAGTCTTAAGTAAGAATTTTCTTATTTTATCAAGGTTTAATGTGAACGAAATGGGATCCCATTGAGTAATATTGTTACTGTACCTTAATTGTTGTTCTTTGTTGGCCTGAAGATGGCCGGTCACGGCCGAAACATGTAGCCAAATATCACCTAATTGTAATTATTGCATCTTGTTTGATGTATGTTTGTATTGACGGTTTATAATATATTATATTTATTTATTTATATTTATATTAGGTACAGTGACTGTTTTTGTGTTCTGTAAGGGTTGTTTGATAAATGATCATACAACACGTACTGTCGGGCTATGGTAATGTAAGTTTAATCTTCTTCGTGGAACTGTGGGGTGCCTTTCCGAACAGCCGCGAGCGTATGTCGTATAGCCTGGTTTATTGTGCTGTGCGGCGCGTTCAGTTCGCTTATTTATCAAACTGCCTTTGTTGATTTAGGTTCTTTGGAATTTTACAATCCTTACATTGGTAACTGGTTGACAGTGTTTTCAAGGATCCTGCTGGCATTATGCACAGGGTAGGAGTTACTGGAACAGACATGTTCCTCGGTAATGCTGGACCCAAGTGGGCATAGTCTAGAACGTCCTACCTCGCTTTAACTGCTCTAAATACTTAAAAATTGCCTACTCTGTTAGGGTCATGAAAACTTGAAAATTTCTGAAAACACACATGATCGAATAATCGTAGTTTAATTCATTTTAAATTTTTACTTGTATATTAAATTTGTGGTTTGATGGGTAAAGTCGATTAAAAATCCAACTTGAACAGATAAAACGAAGCACAATAGGAAGTTTTCTTCTATCTAGAACATGTATCAAGGAAATTAATCGTAAATCCCCCCGACTCCTACGTCACTGACTTAGATCTGCATTCTCCTGTAAGGTAACGTAAAGTTCACCGTACAACAGGCCACAAAGGCCCAGAGAGGCAGGAGAGGTATAGCTCTATTCTTTCTTTGACCTCGGCGTTAGATAGGTGTAGGCAGTCAACGCCATGCCCCGACAGCTTTACGTCTTGGAAAGAGATCCTGTACCAGCTGCACATGAGGCTGGGTGAGTGCCAGGGCCGGTGTGGGAGGATGCATAAAATCTCTCCCCCACAGGAATTCCATCCCCGGACCGTCCAGCCCGTAGCGAAGTCGCTACACCGACTGAGCTGTCGCGGCTCACACATTCTTATCTGCAACTAGGAGTAACTATTATAATGTAATTTTTTTTCTTATGCACTTGATACGATTTTGAAGTTTTGCGTGATGTTATAAATTGAGATCTCCGCCGCAGACATGCACTGTGTACAATGATATAGAGTGTTCTACATGGTTACTGTTTTTAGTACCTTGTCAGCCTGATGATGATTGCTTATACATGAGCCGAAACATGTTGCTGTAAAACATTTCGATGTAACAAGAGTTATTGTGATTCATGGCTGCTTTCCCTACATTTGTAAAACAAAGTACGTTAAACTGAGAGAGATCGCAGACCTGAAAATAACCTCAAAACGCAGCACGTACTAGAACTGCGTATGTAAAATTAGTTGCTGAATCCACATTCTCGTGGAATCCCTTACGCGTACGTGTAAATTACCTATTTGTATACCTGCTGACCTAGAAGTTTAAAAATAAATCTGTGAACGGGAAACGTGACATTTGTAATCATTTGGCGCAAAGTGTGTTTTAGTGTATCATTTGGTTTTATAAATATATATGAACACTCTGCACAACATATTCACTGATGTTAACGTATCCAGCAGAAGAGTAATTCTTCTATGTGCCAGAAAACACGGAGAAGTCGCCAATATTGCGCGTAGGAGCTCGTAAGATCTATAAATAATATTAATAATAATAATTCCGAAACTACTAATGTAAAAGTACAATAGATTCAACACTGAACCTAAAGATATAAGAACCATGAATAGTAACAACAGAATAGCTGCAACACCATATTCCCTAGGGACATGGATTGTCTCGGGAATATAAGTATAAATACCCTGCATAAAGGAGATGATGAAGATGATGATGATGATGATAATAATAATAATAATAATGTTCTAGATCTGCAGTCTTTCACCAAAGACGCATTGTTGCTATGTCTATTGTTATTTCTATGTTTTCCTCTAAACACACACAAAACACACCCTCGTTCATATAGTGCAAAGACAGTGAAATAAATTCAATAGGATTTCTATATGACCACAGAAATGTCCTTTTCCAGGTGCTCGACGCAATACTACCATTTAAAATAAGCATTCCAGTGACGTTTCTTGCTTCCATCCAGTGGTGTTATTGTAATAACTTGTTATTTGGTTTCCATAGAAACGAAGGGCAAACTGACAAACATCGCTGCAGACGTAATTTGTTAACGAAATTGTCTAAATAATTGAAAGTACGTATTTTTACGCCCATATTTTTTTTCCGAAATTTAACATTTAAAATTTTTAGTGTTGATTATATTCGGGTAAATTCAAGCCTAACCATTTCGAAACTCTGTTCAGGAAAACCCCCTTTGTAATGTGGATTATCATCGCCGTGGCCGACGGTTAAATTCGGAATGACAAATGGAGTGTGCTGTGCTATGTTACTTTCCTTGCAGAAGTATTAGAACTACTAGGAGTAAAGAAGGAAATACATATCCTACATACAGTAAAAGGAAGGAAGGGTAACTGGATTGGTCACATCTTACATATGCATTGCCTTCTGAAACAGGTTATTGAAGGAAAGATAGAGGGAAGGATAGAGGTGACGGGAAGACGAGGAAGAAGAAGTAAGAAGCTACTGGTTGACCTTAAGGAAAAGCGGCGGTACTGGAAATTGAAAGAGGACGCACTACATCGCATTGTGTGGAGAACTGGCTTTGGAAGAGGCTGTGAATCTGTCGTCGGTGTGAATGAAATGCCACTCTTTAGGAACTGACTTTTCCTTTTCTCATAGAAATTGATTTTTCCTTTTCTCATGTATGACAGGCAGTCATAATCTTCATGCAATTCAAAGTTTTTCTTCACTTCTGTTTGTTTTCTACTGTACATTCAGCTGCTGTGTAACAACTCATCGTTTGTTTACTTCAAAATTTCTTAAACAGATTAAGAGCAATTAAACACTTTATTATCCAAGTAATGCTCAATATATAATGTGTAGATATAATTAAAATTATAAAATATTTAAAAGTGCTCCAACATGTTTCGGATCACAGAGGATCCATCATCAGGGAGCCTTGTACAGTGCTTGGCTAAAAATTACAAGAATAATTCTATCGTGTCCGTTG
>Ga0131853_10026855_pt1 | contig 10350 bp, 7 predicted proteins | sample TergutLab28metaG_FD_92764 | JGI IMG/M metagenome (GOLD analysis project Ga0131853, IMG submission 92764) | Labiotermes labralis P1 segment gut microbial communities from Petit-Saut dam, French Guiana - Lab288 P1 (version 2) (version 2) | ecosystem: Host-associated > Arthropoda: Insects >... | reverse complement strand
CGAGAAGAAAGATCGACGCCTCAGGCGTTGATCGCGGTGACCTTGACCTGGGTGTACTTCTGGCGGTGACCCTGGCGCTTCTTGTAGCCGGTCTTGTTCTTGTACTTCTGGATGATGATCTTCGGGCCCTTGGTGCCACCGAGGACCTCGGCCGTCACCGACGCCTTGTCCAGGCCGGTCGAGCTGACCTTCTCGCCATCAACCACGAGCACGACCGGCAGGGTCAGGGACTCGCCGACACCGGTCTCGACCAGGTCGATCTCGATGACGTCGCCGACGGCAACCTTCTGCTGGGTGCTGCCAGCCTTCACGATCGCGTACACCGCGGTCTCCTTCATCTGCTTTGCCGAACTCAAATCCTTGGGTCTGCGGCACACGTCTACCTCAACAACAGAGGTGGGATGCTCGCAGCGAACGTGCAGCGCACGCCGAAGATCAATAGTACGGATGGCCGCCGAACACCGCAAAACGCGGCGAACGACGGCCATCCGACCTCGATGCTGAGGGCCGATCAGCGCTTGCGCGCGCCCCGCTTCTTCACCGGGACGTGCTCCATCGGGTGCTCCTCCGACGGGCTCGGCGCGGCCTCGGCCGGCTCCGCCGTGGTCACGGCACGGCTGGCGCCGCCCCGCGTACGGGTGATCACCTTCGGCGGCTCCGGCGTCGCGACCTCGCTCACCGGGACGGCGGCGGGCTCGGCGATCACCAGCGGGGCGGTCGAGGCCTCGGTGGTGACGCCGGTCGGCCGGCTGGCGCCACGACGGCCGCGGGAGCGGGTCACGACGGTCACCGTGGGGGCCTCTGCCGGCGTCGCGGCAGGAGTCTCAGTGGGAGTCTCGTCGGCCGCCTGCTCGATGACCGGCTCGACCGTCTCGGCGGGCTCGACCGGCTCGATGACGTCGCTCGCCTCGACCTCGGGCGCCTCGGCGTCCTCGTCCTCGTGGCGGGCCATCGCGGCGAACTCGGCCGGGCTCGGGTGCTTGTGGTCATCCGGCAGAGCCGGCTCGACCGCGGGGGCCTCGCTGGCGGCCGGCTCGCCGTTGCCGGCACCCTTGCCCTTGCCGCCGCGGCGGCGCGAGCGGCGCGGCTCGTCGGGCGCGACGCCGGAGCTCTTGCCCTCCTCGACCGGGTGGTCGTGGGTGATCACGCCGCGGCCGTGGCAGTGCGTACAGGTCTCGGAGAAGGCCTCGAGCAGGCCGGTGCCGATCCGCTTGCGGGTCATCTGGACCAGGCCCAGCGAGGTGACCTCGGCGACCTGGTGACGGGTGCGGTCGCGGCCCAGGCACTCGACCAGACGGCGCAGCACTAGGTCGCGGTTGGACTCCAGCACCATGTCGATGAAGTCGACGACGATGATGCCGCCGATGTCGCGCAGCCGGAGCTGGCGCACGATCTCCTCGGCCGCCTCCAGGTTGTTCTTGGTGACGGTCTCCTCGAGGTTGCCGCCCGACCCGGTGAACTTGCCGGTGTTGACGTCGACGACCGTCATCGCCTCGGTGCGGTCGATGATCAGCGAGCCGCCCGAGGGCAGCCAGACCTTGCGGTCCAGGCCCTTGGAGATCTGCTCGTCGATCCGGTACGTCAAGAACGCGTCCTTGCCGTCCTCGCCCGGCACGAACCGCTCGAGGCGCTCGGCCAGATCCGGAGCCACATGGTCGACGTACCCCTTGACGGTCTCCCAGGCGTCGTCGCCCTGGATGACCAGCTTGGCGAAGTCCTCGGTGAACAGGTCGCGGACCACCTTGAGGGTGAGGTCGGGCTCGCCGTACAGGAGCTGCGGGTTGCTGCTCTTGCCGGACGTCTTCGCCTCGATGTCCTCCCAGCGAGCCTTGAGCCGCTCGACGTCGCGGGTGAGCTCCTCCTCGGAGGCCCCCTCGGCGGCGGTACGGACGATCACGCCGGCCGTGTCCGGGACGATCTCCTTGAGCAGCGTCTTGAGCCGGTTGCGCTCGGTGTCGGGCAGCTTGCGGGAGATGCCCGAGGTGGTGCCGTCCGGGACGTAGACCAGGAAGCGGCCGGCCAGGCTGATCTGGCTGGTGAGGCGGGCGCCCTTGTGGCCGATCGGGTCCTTGGTGACCTGCACCAGCACGGTCTGGCCGGAGGAGAGCACCGACTCGATCTTGCGCGGCTGGCCCTCCTTCCAGCCCAGCGCGGCCCAGTTGACCTCACCGGCGTAGAGGACCGCGTTGCGGCCCTTGCCGATGTCGACGAAGGCGGCCTCCATGCTCGGCAGCACGTTCTGGACGCGGCCCAGGTAGATGTTGCCGATCAGCGAGGTCTGCGACTCGCGGGCGACGTAGTGCTCGACCAGGACCTTGTCCTCGAGCACGCCGATCTGGGTCAGGTCCTCGCGCTGGCGGATGACCATCACGCGCTCGACCGACTCGCGGCGGGCCAGGAACTCGGCCTCGCTCACGATCGGGGCGCGGCGGCGGCCGGCCTCGCGGCCCTCGCGGCGGCGCTGCTTCTTCGCCTCCAGGCGGGTGGAGCCGGAGACGGCGGTGATCTGCTGCTCCAGCGGCCGCGACTCGCGGACCTTGACCACGGTGTTCGGGTCGTCGTCGCCCTCCGAGCCGGCCTCGCCGGCCCGGCGACGGCGGCGACGGCGACGGGAGGTGCCGCCCTCGGCCTGCTCCTCGCCGTCCTCGCCCTGCTCGTCGGCGCTCTCGGCGGTGTCGCCCTCGGCGTCGGACTCGCCCTCGGCGCCCTCGCCGTTCCCCTCACCGGCGGGCTTGCGGCGGCGACGGCCACCGCGGCGGCGACGGCGGCGCGCCGGCGTACCGGACTCGTCGTCCTCGGACTCCTCGCCCTGCTCGTCGGAGTCGGCAGCGGCCTCGTCGCCGACGGCGTCCGCCTCGACGGCGGTCTCGGCGACCTGGTCGGCCTCGGTGGCCTCGTCCTCGGTCTCGTCGGTGGGCTCCTCGATGACCGGCTCGGCCTTCGGTGCCCGCTTCGCCCGGGTGGCTCGTCGCTCGTCGCCGGCAGCCGGCTCCGTACCGTCGGCGCCGTTCTTGGCCTCGGTCGCCTTGCGGGGGGTACGCGACCCGCGCTTGGCTCGGGGGGCTGCCTGCTCGTCGCCGCTGCTCGACTCCGTACCGCCGTCGGCGGCACTCCTCGCCGCGCTCGTCTTCCGGGTGGTCTTGGCGGGCGCCTGGAACAGCACGCCCGGGGCCGCGGCGGCGTCGGTCGCCTCCGACGGGGTCTCGGTCGCCTCAACGACCGGAGCGGCGGCCTTCTTGGCGGGCGCCTTCTTGGCCGCGGTCTTGCGGGCGGCGGCCTTCTTGGCCGGAGCGGCCGCGTCGGCGTTCTCGGTGGTCTCGGCAGACTCAGCGGCCGGAGCCGCGGCCTTCTTGGCGGGCGCCTTCTTGGCCGCGGTCTTGCGGGCGGCGGCCTTCTTGGCCGGAGCCGCGGCCTCGGCGACCTCGGCCGGAACGTCGGCGGGCGCCTGCTCGGGCGCCTCGGCGACGACAGCCTTCTTCGCGGCGGTCTTGCGCGTCGTCGTCTTCCTCGCGGCGGCCTTCTTGGCCGGAGCGGCCTCGGCCGGAGCCTCGACGACCGCGGTGGTCTCAGCAGACTCGGCGGCCGGGGCCGCCGCGGCCTTCTTCGCGGCGCTCGCCTTGCGCGTCGTCGCCTTCTTCGCCGCTGCCTTCTTGGCCGGGGCCTCGGTGGCCTCGGCAGCCGGAGCCGTCGCCTTCTTCGCGGTGGACGCGGTCTTCTTCGCCGTGGTGGTCTTCTTCGCGGCGGTCTTGCGCGCTGCAGTCGCCTTCTTGGCCGGGGCCGAAGCCTCGGTGTTCTGGGTGTCGACGGTGGACTCGTCGGCCATGCCGTACTCCTCGGTCCGGCCCGCGCGGCGCGCGCACCGGACGTGTCAGGACGCCGTCGCGCCGACCGATGGCCGGACACGAGACGCAAAGCTTGTCGGTGGCGGCGACCCCTCCGCTGTGTGCGTCATCGCTGCGAGGACCAGGCGCCTACCGCGGTCGCAGGCCCGAGGCCGCGTCGCGGGCTGGCGTTGGTCACCGCCCCGGTGTGCCGGAGCACCATCTTGTGGATGTGCACCGGCGAGAACGTCGTCGGATCGTTGTCGGCGGGCGTCTGTCACACACCCAGGCCCGTCAGCGACCGAGCCGAGTATCGCACACCATGCGTCAAATTCGCTTGACGTCGACTCTCAGCGGGTCGCTGATGGTGCCGGTCGCCTCGTCCAGCAGACCCTGTTCGAGCCGGGTGAGCAACGGCGCCGCGAAGCCCAGATCGAGCTCGGCGACCGTACGCAGACCACTCATCACGTCGTCGGGACGGACCGCCGGCTCGACGTGCCGCAGGACCAGCGCCAGGCGCGATCCCCCGCTGGTCGCGCCCTCCGGCGCCGGCCCCACGGCGAGCGCCAGGACCGCTCCACGGCAGTCGAACTCGCGCAGCCCGCGCTTGGTCATCCGCTCGACCGGCACCACCTCGGCGGCCAGGAACGTCGCCACCGCCGCCTCGGCCACCGCCGGCGCGACCGGGATGTCGATCACCCAGCTGCTGGCGGTGAGCACGTCGGCGAGCGCGCCACCCGGCGAGGTGACCACGTCGACGATGTCGAGCCCGGCGGGCATCACCTCGTCGAGCTGGGCCTGGACGGCCTGCGGGTCGACGATCTGGGCGAGGGCCAGCTCGAGGTACTCGGCCTCGCTGGCGGCGCCGGTCGGCGAGGCGCCGGCGTACGAGATCCGCGGATGCGGATTGAAGCCCGAGGAGTACGCGACCGGCACCCGCGACCGGAAGACCGCGCGCTCGAAGGCCCGGCTGAAGTCACGGTGACTGGTGAACCGCATCCGGCCGCGCTTGGCGTAGCGGACACGGAGCCGCTGGACCGGAGGGGCCTGCTGTTCGGGCTGTTCACGCACCCACCGATGCTACCCGCCGACGAGTCCGGTCAGCGAAGTGCAAGGATGCGGGCAGTGAACCGCCGTCCCTCCCCTCTGGTCCTCGCCGGCATCGTGCTGCTCGCGCTCAACCTGCGCCCCGCTGCTGCCAGCGTGGGTCCGGTCCTGCCCGATGTCATCCGCGGCGCCGGGCTGGGCCACGCCCAGACCGCGCTGCTGACCGCACTGCCGGCACTCGCCTTCGCCTGCTTCGCGGCCGCCGGGCCGGCGATGGCACGGCTCTTCGGCGTCCACCGGGCGACCCTGCTCGCGCTGTTCGCGATCGCGATCGGCCTCTTCGCCCGCTCCCTGGCGGACGACTCCTGGGTCTTCCTGGTGCTCTCCACGATCGCGCTCGGCGGCACCGCCGCGGCCAGCCACCTGCTGCCGACGCTGGTGCTGCTGCACTATCCGGACCGGCTGGGCACGCTGGCGGCGCCGTACTCGCGCCTGCTCTCGGTCGGCTTCGCGATCGCGGCCGCCTTCACCGTCCCGATCGCGCACAGCGAGGGCGGCTGGCGCACCGGGCTCGCGTTCTGGGGAGCGCTCGCGCTGGTCGCGGCGATCCCGTGGCTGCCGCTGATCCGCCAGGACCTGGCCCTCGCCCCGATCCCCCGCACCATCACCCTGACGCAGATGATCCGGACCCGGTCGTGCCAGCAGCTGGCGGTGCTGTTCTCGCTGCAGCTGCTGCAGACCTGGGTGATGATCGGCTGGCTGCCGACGCTGTGGCGCCAGGAGGGCTTCCACGCCAGCAGCGCCGGCATCCTGATGGCGGTGCTCGCGCTCTGCGGCCTGCCGTTCACGCTCTGGCTGCCCGCCGTGGTCACCATCCGCAGCAACCCGCGCCGCTTGCTGTTCCTGGTGGGGCTCTGCTTCCCGATCGGCGATGTGCTCGTCCTGATCGCACCGAGCGCCGCCGCGGTCCCGGCCGCGGTCCTGCTCGGCGTGGCCGCGATCGGCTTCCCGATGTCCCTCTCGCTGATCAGCCGGCACGCACGTACTCGTGACGCCGCGCTGTCGCTCGCGGGTGTGGCACAGGCCGTCGGCTACCTGGTCGCCGGCATCGGTACGTTCGGCTACGGCCTGCTCCACCTGCACCTCGACTCGTGGCGCTGGCCGATGGCGCTCCTGTTCGTCCTCGCCCTGCCCATCCCGTTGCTCGCCGCCCGCGCGGCGCGCCCTGCTTCCGTGGAGGACCAGCTCGGTGTCACCGTCCCAGCCTGAGTCGACCCAGCCGGCCCCGGCCCGTCCCGAGGCAGCGTCGACCCGGCCGGAGTCGCGCTGGCACCAGGGGCTGGTCCTGGTCGGCATCGTCGTCCTGGCGTTCAACCTGCGGCCCGCCGCGGTCAGCGTCGGGCCGCTGCTCGACGAGATCTCCGCCGGGCTCGGCATGCACGGCGCCCAGACCTCGCTGCTGACCGCGCTGCCGGTGCTCTGCTTCGCCACCATCGGCGCCCTGGCGCCGCGGCTCGGTCACCTGATCGGGCTGCACCGGCTGATCTTCATCGCCCTGCTCAGCGTGGTGGTCGGGCTGTTCGCGCGGACGCAGGTGAACTCGCCGTGGCCGTTCCTGCTGCTCTCCGTCGTCTCCCTGGCCGGCATGGCGGCGGCGAACGTGCTGCTGCCGTCGCTGGTCAAGCTGCACTTCCCCGACCGGGTCGGGCAGGTCACCGCGCTCTACTCGACCGCACTGGCGGTGGGGCTGACCGCCGCCTCGACGCTGAGCGTCCCGATCGCCGAGCACGGCGGAGGGCCGAGCGACTGGCGGCGCGGCCTGGTCACCTGGGCGCTCACCGCGGCGATCGCGGCGGTGCCGTGGATCGGCCTGCTGCGTGGCGAGCGGCGTACCCACGCGGCCGCGGCCGCGGTCCGGTTCTCCGATGTCGTACGGACCCGGCTCGGCTGGGCGATGGCGGTCTTCTTCGGCCTGCAGTCGCTGCAGGCGTACTCCGTCTTCGGCTGGTTCGCCGACATCTTCCGCGACAACGGCTTCAGCCCGCACACCGCCGGGCTGCTGCTCGGCGTGATCACCGGCGTGACGATCCCGCTCTCCTGGTTCGTGCCACAGATGACCGCGCGCAGCGTGCACCCGTGGCTGCTGCTGACCGTGCTGATCGGCTGCTACGTCGTCGGGTACGCCGGCCTCCTGGTCGCGCCGCACTCCGGCGCCTGGGTGTGGGCGGTCGTGATCGGGGTCGGGTCGTGCGTCTTCCCGATGGTGCTGACCCTGATCGGGCTGCGGGCGCACACGCCTGGCGGGACGGCCGCGCTCTCCGGCTTCGCCCAGTCGGTCGGCTACCTGATCGCGGTGATCGGCCCGTTCGGCGTCGGGGTCATCCACGACGCCACCGGCGGCTGGACCGCTCCCCTGCTCGCGCTGCTGCTGCTCTGCATCCCGCAGTACCTGGCCGGCCTGATGGTCTGCCGACCGCGCTTCCTCGAGGACGAGCTGCCCGACCACCCGGGGGCCAGTAACCCCACAGCACCGACGGCGTTCTCCTGACGTGAGCGATCCCGTGTCCGGCGTGCCGACACCGCCCAGCGAGCCCGGGCCGCCGGCCAGCCCTCCGGCCGGTCCTCCCGTCGGGGCGCCTCCGTACGGCGCACCGCCTGCCGGGGGCTACGTCCCGCCGGCGTACGGGCAGCCGTACCACGGACAGCAGCCCTGGCCCGGGGCCGCGTACCCTCCGTACGCCTACCCGCAGCGACCCTCCCAGGCGATGGCGATCACCGCGCTGGTGCTGAGCTTCGTGTTCTTCATACCGCTCGCCCTCCTGGTCGCCATCGGGCTGGCGATCGCCGTCCTGGTCCGCTCCCGGCGCGGGATCAACCACGGCCGGGGCAAGGCGATCACCGCCCTGGTGCTCGCCGGACTGATCCTCGTCGGCTGGGCGGCCCTGATCGTCGTCGCCGTCACCACCAGCGACGACGCGCACCGGGACGGCTCGGGCCACGTGACGCAGTCGGGCACCATCTCGGTGCAGCGCCTCCGGCTGGGCGACTGCTTCGACCACGGCGCGCTGCCGGACGACAACGGCAGGTTCCGTATCACGACCGTACGGGTGGTGCCCTGTGCCGAGCCGCACGACTGGGAGGTCTTCCACACCTTCTCCCTGACCGGCGACGCCTATCCGGGGACCGGCGAGGTGAGCCGGTTCTCCGAGGGCGGCTGCCTCGACGCGATCGAGCCGTTCCTGGGCGGTCCGCTCGACCACTCGGGCCCGGAGGTCGACTACCTGCACCCGACCGCGGCCAGCTGGCGTCAGGACGACCGCCTCGTGCAGTGCGTGATCGGCGCGAACGGGAGCCAGGTCACCGGCACCCTGCGCGGCACCGCCCACCAGCGACCCCATCCGTCCCGCCGGCCCGGGCAGCAGGCACAGCAGTCCTGATCGCCGGCGGCGATCCTCTGAGACCGGTCAGGCCGGTTTGGTCGCCACCGCGACCACCGAGGACCCGAACGGCAGACCGCCGTGGCGCAGCACCCGCTCGTCGAGCCGGCACAGCCCGGTCAGCACCCGGTCCTGGAGGGCGGAGACCGCGGGCGGCTCGGTGGTGGCCGCACCCTCGAGCCTGCGCCAGCGCCGGCTGATCCGCTCGGCCGCGAAGATCGGGAAGGTGCCCGCGAAGATGTACGTGGCGCGCTGCACCTCCAGCCCCTGCGCTCGCAGCGCACGCAGGAGACGGCCCTTGGTGTAGCGCCGGTAGTGGCCGATGTCGCGGTCGAAGTCGCTCCACGCCCACTGGTAGGCGGGCACCGCGACGAAGAGCCGGCCCCCGGGGCGTACTACCCGCACCAGCTCCTCGACCGCACGATCCTCGGGGTCGAGGTGCTCCAGCACGTCGAACGCGGTGACCACGTCGAAGGTGCCGTCCCGGAACGGCATCGCGAGCGCTGAGGCCTGGACGTCGCCGGGGCTCAGCGCCGCCAGGTCCAGGTCGATCGCGGTCCGGGTGCCACGCCCGTTCATCCACCCGACCGACGGCCCGTCCGCGCTCCCGACGTCGAGCACCCGCTCCGGGTCGCCGAGCTCGGGCTCGACGATGATTCGGAGCATCTCGGAACGCGCGCGGTACCACCAGTAGTCGGGGTGATGCATCGACGGGGACTGCGGCTGGGACTCGGCAAGACTCAGGGCCACACCGGCACGATAGCCCGGCGCACCGGACCGAACCCGGCAACGACGTCTCACGTGTCGCGGCCCGAACTCCGTCGGCCGCCATGTCGCCGAGTCCGCGGCGGAGCACGTTCTCGATCCGGGCCCGGCTGACGACGGGAAGCAAGACCCCAACGGCACGGAGTAGACACCACCGCTGCGCCGCGGGCGAATGAATGTTCATTCGCTCTAGGGCCAGCCCGGGACCGGTGGCTGGTCAGACGACTCAGCGGCAGCGGGTTCCGGCCGAGCAACCAAGAGAGCCTGCCCGAAGCACGCCGTCCGACTGTGCTCACGAGGCGCGCCCCGCTCTAGCGAATGAGTGGTCATTCGCCAGCCGCAAGCCCGGGGCCGGCGGCCGGTCAGACGACCGAGAGGGGCAGCAGCTTCTGGCCGGTCGGGCCGATCTGGATCTCGGTGTTCATCTCCGGGCAGACGCCGCAGTCGTAGCAGGGGGTCCAGCGGCAGTCCTCGATCTCGATCTCCTCACCCCGAGCGGCGGCGAGGGCGTCCTCCCAGTCACCCCACAGCCAGTCCTTGTCGAGGCCGGAGTCGAGGTGGTCCCAGGGCAGGATCTCGTCGTACCCGCGCTCGCGGGTGGTGTACCAGTCGACCGAGACGCCAGTGCCGTCCAGCCCGGACTCGGCCGAGGCCATCCAGCGGTCGAAGGAGAAGTGCTCGCTCCAGCCGTCGAAGCGACCGCCGTCGCGCCAGACCGCCTCGATGATCCGGCCGACCCGGCGATCACCGCGCGACAGCAGGCCCTCGACGATGCCGGGCTTGCCGTCGTGGTAGCGGAAGCCGATCGCGCGACCGAAGCGCTTGTCGTCCCGGACGACATCGCGCAGCCGCTTGAGCCGGTGGTCGGTGGTCTCGTGGTCGAGCTGGGCGGCCCACTGGAACGGCGTGTGCGGCTTCGGTACGAAGCCGCCGATCGAGACGGTGCAGCGGATGTCGTTGCGGCCGGAGACCTCACGGCCCTTGGCGATCACCTTCTTCGCCAGATCGGCGATGGCGAGGACGTCCTCGTCGGTCTCGGTCGGCAGACCGCACATGAAGTACAGCTTCACCTGGCGCCAGCCGTGCGAGTACGCGGTGGCGACGGTGCGGATCAGGTCCTCCTCCGACACCATCTTGTTGATGACCGCACGCATCCGGTCCGAGCCGCCCTCGGGGGCGAAGGTCAGACCCGAGCGCCGCCCGTTGCGGGAGAACTCGTTGGCCAGGGTGATGTTGAAGGCGTCGACACGGGTCGAGGGCAGCGAGAGCGAGACGTTCTG
>Ga0131853_10026854_pt1 | contig 10350 bp, 6 predicted proteins | sample TergutLab28metaG_FD_92764 | JGI IMG/M metagenome (GOLD analysis project Ga0131853, IMG submission 92764) | Labiotermes labralis P1 segment gut microbial communities from Petit-Saut dam, French Guiana - Lab288 P1 (version 2) (version 2) | ecosystem: Host-associated > Arthropoda: Insects >... | reverse complement strand
TGTTCGCGCCGGGCGGACGCCACGAGGCCGTGCTGCTGACGGCCCGGCCGGGCACCGGCGGGCTGGGGGCGGTCGGCACCCGGTCCCGTCCCTGGCGCTGGTCCCTGGACCGCGACGAGGCCAGCGCCGGCGACTGGTGGCCCCAGGCGGCCGCACACGGTTCCCGGCTCCTGGCGCCCGCCGATCTGGGGCCCGCGGCCGCGGCCCAACTCGACGGCGCCGCCGCCGTGTTGCTGTGCCCGCTGGCCCTGCACGACGGAACGCACACGCCCGACACGGACGGCGGCCGGGGTGCGGGCGGCCGGGGAGGTACCGGCGACGCGCCGCCGCCGGCCGGCGCCCTGGCGGTGACCGGCACCGGCGAGGAGCTGGCCGAGCGCTGGGGGGCGTGTGAAGTCCTGGCGTCCCAGGCCGCGTTGGCGCTGCACCGGGTGGCGCTCGGCCAGGAGGTGGCACGCCGCGACAGCGAGGCGTACTTCCGCACGCTCGTGCACAACGCCTCCGACGTCATCCTGATCCTCGACGACGACGACACCGTGCGCTACGCCAGCCCCTCGGCCGAGGCCGTCTTCGGCCGGACGGGGCTGGAGGGGTCGGCGCTGGCCGCCTTCCTCGCGCCCGAGGTGCGGGGCCGGGCGCTGCACGCGCTGGCCGGGATGCGGGCCGAGGGGTCGTCGGACAGCCGCGAGGACTGGCAGATCGACAGGCCGGGCGGCGACCGCATCGACGTGGAGGTGCGTTGCAGCAACCTGCGGAACGACCGGACGGTCGAGGGCCTCGTGCTGACCCTGCGGGACGTCACCGAGCAGCGCCGGCTCGAACGCGAGCTGACCCGGCGGGCGTTCCACGACTCCCTGACGGGACTGCCCAACCGGGTGCTGATGGCCGAGCGCACCGAGCGCGCCCTGGTCCGCGCCACCCGCGACGCCGGCCTCGCCTGCGTGCTCTTCGTCGACCTGGACGACTTCAAGGTGGTCAACGACACCCGCGGGCACGCCGTGGGCGACGAGCTGCTGATCGCGGTGGCGCGCCGGCTGACCGCCGCGCTGCGGGCCGGCGACACCGCGGCGCGGCTCGGCGGCGACGAGTTCGCGGTGCTGATGGAGGGGACCGGGGACCCGCGGGAGGCCGAGGCGCTGGCCGCGCAGCTGGTGCACCGTCTGTCCCGGCCGTTCCGCCTGTCGGCCGGCACCCTCGACGTGTCGGCGAGCGTGGGCATCGCGACCACCCGTGACAGCCGCTCCGCGGACGAGCTGCTCGGCCACTCGGACGTGGCCCTGTACGCGGCCAAGAACGCGGGCAAGCGGCAGTGGCGCCGGTACCGGGCCGACCTGGACACCGGGGCCTCCGGGATCCTGGAGCAGCACGGGCTGCGGGAGGAGCTGGAGACCGTCATCGGGACGGACGGCCTGCGGCTGCACTACCAGCCGATCGTGGAGATCGACGGCGGCGAGCTGGCCGGTTTCGAGGCGCTCGTCCGCTGGCGGCACGACCGCCACGGGCTGCTGCCGCCGGACCGGTTCATCACCCTGGCCGAGGAGACGGGCCACATCCGGCCGCTGGGCGTCTGGGTGCTCCAGCAGGCGGCGGCCCTGGCCGCACGCTGGCAGCGCGTGCTGGCCCGGCCGGACCCGCTCAAGGTCGACGTCAACGTCTCGGCGCACCAGTTCCGCGACCCCGGGTTCGTGGACGACGTGCGCGGCGTCCTCGACTCCTCGGGGCTGGCCCCGGGCTCGCTCGTGCTGGAGCTGACCGAGACCGTGCTGATGCACCGGGACCAGCAGATCCTCGGCGCGATGGACACGCTGAAGGACCTCGGGGTGAAGATGGCGATCGACGACTTCGGGACCGGCTTCTCCTCGCTGAGCTACCTGCGGGAGTTCCCCGTCGACCTGCTGAAGGTGGACAAGTCGTTCATCGAGGACATTGCCTCGGATCAGCGTCAAGTCGCCTTGGTCGAGGGTATTGTTCGCATCGCCGACACCCTCGGCCTCCAGGTCATCGCCGAAGGCATCGAGCACCCGGTGCAGCGGGACCGGCTTGCGGACATGGGGTGCCGGTTCGGACAGGGCTACCTGTTCGCCCGCCCCATGCCGGCGGACGAGGGCGAGCACCTCGTGCGGGACGTCCGCGAGCACCGGGCGCCCCGGCTCGACGGCACCGCGGCGGCGCGGCGTCCGGGGAGCGCCCTGGGAGGCGCCGTCCCGCTGCGCGGGCTGCGGGACGGGAGCGGGCCCGGCGCGGAGGAGGTCCACGTGGGTGCAGCGCGGGAGTCCGGCGACGGCTCGTCACCCGACGCGCGGTGGCGTGACCTCGACCGGCTGCGGGAGTCGAGCCCGATGTCGGACGCGGTCATCGAGGAGGTGCGCGGGCGCCACATCCGCAGCGACGGCCAGTGGCTGATCGACTTCGCGTCCTGCAACTACCTCGGCCTGGACCTCGACGCCGAGGTGATGGCCGCGATCGAGCCGCAGGTGCGCCGCTGGGGCACCCATCCGAGCTGGTCGAGACTGCTCGGCAGCCCGCGGATCTACCCCGAGATCGAGGAGCGGCTGTCCGGGCTGCTGCACGCCGAGGACACCCTGCTGCTGCCGACCATCACCCTCATCCACGCATCGGTGATCCCGCTGCTCGCCGACGGCGGGCAGGTGTTCGTCGAGGCGCACGCCCACCGCACGGTCTTCGACGGATGCCGCGTGGCCCGCGGCCACGGCGCGACCGTGCAGCGGTTCCACGCGGACCGGCCCGAGGAACTCGCGGCGCTGCTGGACGCGGCGCCGGCCCGGGAGAGCCGGCTGGTGTGCCTCGACGGCGTCGACAGCATGACGGGGAACCTGCCCGACCTGCCGCGGCTGGCGGCCGTCTGCCGGGAGCGCGGCGCCCTGCTGTACATCGACGACGCGCACGGCTTCGGGGTGCTGGGCGAGCGCGCGGCCGACGAGAGCAGCCCCTACGGCTGCCGCGGCAACGGCATCGTGCGGCACTTCGGCGAGTCCTACGACGGCATCGTGCTGGTCTCCGGGTTCTCCAAGGCGTACTCCTCGCTGCTGGCCTTCCTCGCGCTGCCCACGCCGCTGAAGAACCGCCTGAAGGTGACGGCCGCCCCCTATCTGTACTCCGGCCCGTCGCCGACCGCGTCGCTGGCCACCGCGCTGGCGGGGCTGGAGGTCAACGACCGCCGCGGCGACACCGTCCGGGCCGGCCTGTACCGGAAGACGGCGCGGGTCCTGGACCAGCTCGCCCGGCTGGGCGTGGGGACACCCAGCACCGACGGGCTGCCCATCATCGAGATCCCGCTGGCCGACGCGGCCGACCTGGACGACGTCGCGCGGTTCCTGTGGCAGCAGGGCATCTACGTCACCCTCGCCCCGTATCCGCTGGTGCCCCGCGACCGGGTCGGCGTCCGGCTGCAGATCACCGCGGCCAACACCGACGACGACATCGACCGGCTCAACGGGACCCTGGCCGCGCTGGCGGACCGGTTCGCGCTGCGGCCGCGTTCCTGACGCCGCGTCCCCCGCCATGTGCCCCGCACCCGAGCCGGTACGGAACGACGACGCCGCGTGGGACCGCTGGCCGGTCCAGCAGTACCTGGCGGAGAACTACCGCGTGCTGCATCCCGTCGACGCGGCCGTCATCCGCCATCACTCCGCGTTCTACCGGCGGTTCGCCCCCGGCGGCGCGGGGCGGTGCCTGGAGTTCGGGGCCGGCCCGAACCTCTATCCGCTGATGCTCGCCGGGGCGGCCGCGCGGTGGATCGACGCGGTGGAGGTGAGCCGCGCGGGCGTCGCGTACCTCACCCGGCAGCTCGAACAGGGCCCGGACGCCAGCTGGTTGCCCTACTACGCGCTGTGCCGCGAGCTGGACCCGGCGCTGCCCGCGACGCTGCCGGAGGCGCTCGCCCGGGTCCGCGTGGTCCACGGGGACGTCCGGGCGGTGCCCGCCGGGACGTACGACCTGGCGTCGATGAACTTCGTGGCGGAGAGCGTCACCGAGGACGCGGACGAGTTCGCCGCCCTGTGCCGGGTGTTCGTCGGCGCGGTGCGGCCCGGCGGCCGTCTCGTCGCCGCGTTCATGGAGAACATGCCGAGCTACCGGATCGGTGACTCGCCGCTGTGGCCGGGGTGTCCGGTGGACGCGGCGGCGGTCGAGGCGGTGTTCGCGCCGCACACCGACTCCTTGCGGATCACCCGGCTCGCCCGCGATCCCAGCCTCCCCGACTACGGCGACACCGGGATGGTGCTGCTCACCGCGACCAGGCCGCCGGCCGGCGGATGAACGGCCGCCGGGCGGCCGGCCGGTCTCCCGGCCCGCCGCCCGGCGGTGGTTCCCGCGGTCAGCGGGCCGTCACGTGTTGTTGGCCAGGGCCAGCAGGCGGGCGGACGTGCCGTTGAAGCGGTCGCGGTCCACGGCACCGGAGATGCCGCTCACCGAACCGGAGTCGGTGTACTGCCAGATCGTCGCGAACGGGAAGCCGTTCGGGATCGTCGGGTCGGCCGCGGAGGTCCAGTGCGCCACCCACAGCGGGCTCTTGGCGGACATGCCGCTCCAGCCGCCGGTGCAGGAGTTCCACCAGCTCGCGCTGGTGTAGATGACGACGTCGCGGCCGGTCTTGGCCTTGTAGGTGTTGTAGAAGTCCAGGATCCACGACTGCATCGCCGAGGCGGACTTGCTGTAGCAGCCGCCCTCGAGGTCGAGCATGCCGGGCAGGGTCAGGTTGTCCCGGGACCAGGCGCCGCCACTCGACGCGAAGTAGGTGGCCTGCGCCGCGCCGCTGGACAGGTCGGGCCGCGCGAAGTGGTAGGCGCCCCGGATCACCTTCGCGTTGTAGGCGTTGAGGTAGTAGGCGTTGAAGTTGGGGTCCTTGTAGGTGGTGCCCTCGGTCGCCTTGATCCAGGCGAACTGGATGCCGGCGGCCTTCACCGACGACCAGTTGATCGACCCCTGGTAGTGCGAGACGTCGATGCCGGGCGGCGGGTTGCTGGCGAAGTTCGGGCTCACCAGGTCCGGGGCGTTCAGGGCGAGCTGGCGCGTGTCCGGCGCGAAGGACGCGCCGTCCTGCAGGTAGCCGATACCCGCGTAGCCCTGGCCCAGGGGGATGTCGCTGCCCTTCGGGACCGGCTTGGCGGAGGCGCTTCCCGCCGTCATGGTGGCGGTCAGCGCGATGCTCGCGCCGACGACTCCGGCCATCATGAGCGCCTTCTTGGTGCGCATTCGAGAGAACAAGGCTTGCCTCCTGGGGCGTTGTGGGGGTGAACGTCGCAACGAAGGTCGAGCTTCGGGTCTACTCGCGTAGCGCGGATGCGCATGAGACACCCGGTGATACTTGATATGGACGCGCCAAGAGTGACGCACGAACCGCCCCCCGGCGTAAAGGGGTATCCGGGAACCCTTCGCGGTCTAGACCACTCGGAAACTCCGGGACCTGGGGCGACTCACCGCGCGGACGAAAAAGTTTCATCCGGCTGAAAACCGAACTGCCGTCCGAACATGGGTAGTTGACGCGGAAACAACCACCGCGGGCGCATCCGGCGGTGCCCGCTGCGGCCACGGCTCGCGGCAGGGGTCCGGGAGTCGGCGGCGAGGCCGTCCAGCCGCTCCCTGCGGACGTCGAACCGCCGCCGGGTCCCGGGGAGTTCCCCGGGACCCGGCGGCGGTCCGCGGCGGCGGGACCGGTACGGTCCGGGCCGCCGGACGGTGTCAGCCGCCGAGGCGGCCGCGCGCCGTCACCGCGCGCCCGAGCGGGCCCGGTCCAGCGGGGCCGGCGCCGTCGCGGGCCGTCCCTGCGCGACGGGCTGCGGGCCGCCGGCCGGACCGGCGGCGGAGCGTCCCGGCGCCAGGCAGGCGACGAGCGCGCCCGCGAAGGCGACCACCGCGGCGACGACCTCGGCGTGCCGGAAGCCGTGCAGGAACGACGCGGGCGAGCCGTAGCCGCCGTTCGCGGCGAACACCGCGGCCAGCACGGCCACGCCGAACACCCCGCCGGACTCGCGCACGGTGTTGCTGGTGCCCGCGGCCAGGGCCGAATCGGTGACCGGCACCGATCCGACGACCGCCCCGGCGACCGTCGGGAACACCATCGAGATCCCGATCCCGGACACCACCAGCGGCAGCACCAGGGATCCGAACCCCACGCCCGGCTGGGCCTGTTGGGCGAGCCACAGCAGCCCGCCACCCTGCAGCAGCAGTCCGAGGACCATGAACGGCCGGTTGCCGAACCGGTCCGACAGCCCGCCGACGACCGGCGCGACGATCATCGGCATGCCGGTCCAGACCAGCATCCGCAGACCCGTCTGCAGCGGATCGTGCCCGAGGCCGGTCTGGAGCATCTGGGCGATCATGAACAGCGACCCGATCAGCGAGAAGGCGAGCAGGAACGCGGTGGCGTTGGCGGTGGAGAAGGCCCGGTTGCGGAAGTGGCCCAGCGGCAGCATCGGATGGCGGGCCCGGCTCTGCCACAGGAGGAACGCGGCGAGCAGCACCGCGCCGAGGGCCAGCGCGCCCAGCACCTCCCCGCTGCCCCAGCCGGTGGACGGCGCCCGGACCGGCGCCCAGGTCAGGGCGAACAGCGCCGCAGCGGCCAGCACCGTCCCGGGCACGTCCAGCTGGGGCCGGTTGCCGCGGCTCTCGGCGAGTTTGGCCCTGCTCAGCAGGAGCGTCACGATCCCGACGGGGACGTTGATCCAGAACACCCAGCTCCAGTCGCAGTACTGCAGGATCACGCCGCCGACGACGGGCCCCGCAGCGACGCCGAGGCCGGTGATCCCGCCCCAGATGCCGATCGCCGTGCCCCGCTTCTCCGCCGGGAACGCGTCGCTGATCAGGGACAGCGACAGCGGCAGCACCAGGGCGGCACCGCAGCCCTGGACCGCGCGGGCGGCGATCAGCGGGCCGACGCCGCCGGACAGCGCGCACGCCGCCGACGCGGCGGTGAACACGCCGAGGCCGATCACGTAGAGCCGTCTCTTGCCGAACCGGTCGCCGAGCGCGGAGCCGGTCAGCATCAGGCACGCGAACGCCAGGTTGTAGGCGTTGAGCGTCCATTCGAGGTCGGACAGGCCGGCGTGCAGCTGGGCCTGGAACTTCGGCAGCGCGGTCGAGACGACCACGACGTCCAGGGACGTGACGAAGGCGCCGACCGACGCCAGGACGGCCGTCCACGCCGTGCGGTGCGCGGGTGGGGCGGTCGAGGTGGTCGCGGTGGTTGCTGCGGTGCTCATGGGATGTCCTCCGTGCGCTCGGTCCGCGCTCACAGCAGCCGGTAGCTGCCGACGATCAGCGCGTCCTCGCGGGCCGGCGGGGCGGACACACGCGCGCCGAGGTCGCGCTGGAAGTCCTGGAAGGCCGGCAGCGCGGGCAGCGGGGAGGGGCCGTCGCCCTCGGTGAGGGCGAGGTGGAGGAAGGTGTGTCCGCCCACCAGCAGGGTGGCGTAGCGGAACGATGCGGGCTGCCGCGCGGCGAGCTCCTCGTACACCGAGGTCACGAGGCGGGAGTTCTCGGCGGCGGCCTCCGGACGGATGCCGTACTGGATGACGTGGAAAGCACTCATGCGGATACTGACAAACGCGGGCGCGCCGATTCACCGGGCGGTGCGGCGATGAATCCGGGCCGCCGACGGTGTCCTTATCAGGAGAAGCCCCCCGTTGCGAGGAGAAGTCCCGTGCCTGCCCACACTGCCGCGCTCGACGGACGCTTCGTCGAGCTGGCGGTCCCGTACCGCGAGGAGCTGCTGGCCCACTGCTACCGCATGGTCGGCTCGCTGCACGACGCGGAGGACCTGGTCCAGGAGACGCTGCTGCGCGCCTGGCGCGGCTACGCGCACTTCGACGGGCGGGCGTCGCTGCGCACCTGGCTCTACCGCATCGCCACCAACACCTGCCTGACGGCGCTCGGCAGCACGCACCGCCGGGTGCTGCCGTCGGGCCTCGGCACGGGCACGTCGGACTCGGCGGGCGCGGCGCTCCGGCGGCAGGAGGAAGTGCTGTGGCTGGAGCCGTTCCCGACGCCCGCACCCACCGTCCCGGAGACCGATCCGGCCTCGATCGTGGCGCTGCGCGACACCACCAGGCTGGCGCTGATCGCCGCGTTCCAGAAGCTGCCCGCCCGGCAGCGGGCCGCCCTGGTGCTGGTCGACGTGGTCGGCTACACCCCGGCGGAGGTGGCCGAGCTGCTGGACGTCACCGTCACCTCGGTGCGCAGCCTGCTGCAGCGGGCGCGGGCGACGATCGCGGCCGACGCGCCGGAACCGGAGCGGGTGGCGGCGACGCCCGACCTCGACGCGGAGCTGCTGGAGCGGTACATGCGGGCGTTCGAGACCGCCGACACCGCGGAGCTGGCACGGCTGCTGGCCGCGGACGTGGAGTACGAGATGCCGCCGGTGCCGGTGTGGTTCACCGGGCGGGACGCGGTGCTCGACCACCATGCGCGCCGGGTGTTCCGCCTCGAGTGCCGGGGCGTTCCGGTGTCGGCGAACGGCTTCCCGGCGCTGGCGACGTACCTGCGGGCGTCGGCCGGCGAGCCGTTCGCCGCGCACGGGATCCAGGTGATCGAGCCCAGCGGCGGGCTGATCGGCCGGATCACGGTGTTCCTCGACCCCGGGCTCGTCGAGCGCTTCGGGCTCCCCGCGTCGCTGCCGGCCGCGACCGCCGCGGGCGACGCCGCGTCCCGCCGCTGAACGGCGTTGCGGGAGTCGGGCGCCGGGCGGCCGCGTGCGGCCGCACGGCGCGGGGTGCGGGTCAGGCCAGCGCCAGGAACAGCTTCTCCAGCTCGGCCTCGGTCATCGGGGGCTGGTCCGGGTCGGCCGCGGTCATGCACTGCCGCATGCCGCTCGCCACGATCTTGAAGCCGGCCCGGTCCAGGGCGCGGGAGACCGCGGCGAGCTGGGTCACCACGTCCTTGCAGTCCCGGCCCGCCTCGATCATCGCGATGACGCCGGCGAGCTGGCCCTGGGCACGCCGCAGCCGGTTGAGCACGGACTGCACCGAGTCCTCGTCCACTGCCATCCCCATGGCCGTACCTCCTTGCGTTCGCCGCGTCACCAGTGTACCCCCCGGGGTATCCGTGCCGGGTATCCGTGCCGGCCGCTCAGCCGTGCGCGAAGCGGACGGCCGGCAGGATCCGCCGCAGCCACGCCGGGCTCCACCACGCGGCGTGCCCGGTGAGCCGCAGCAGGACCGGCAGCAGCACCAGGCGCACCAGCGCGGCGTCCAGCAGCACGGCGGTGCCCAGCACGATGCCCATCTCCTTGGGCGGCAGCGGACCGGAGACCGCGAAGGTGAGGAAGACCGCGACCATCACGGCCGCCGCCGCGAAGACCACCCGGCCCGAGTGGGCCATCGCGCCCACCATCGCCTCCTTCGGGCTGCGGGTGCGCTCGTAGTGCTCCTTGGCCGAGGCCAGCAGGAAGACGGTGTAGTCCATCGCGATCGCGAAGATCATCGCGAAGAAGAACACCGGCGCCCAGCCGTCGAGGAATCCCTGCGAGCCGAAGCCGAGGAGTCCGGCGCCGTGGCCGTCCTGGAAGACCAGCCGGGCCACCCCGAACGCGGCGCCGGTGGACAGCAGGCTCGCGGCCGTGCCCAGCGCGGCCACCAGCGGAGCCTGCAGCGCGACGAGCAGCAGCAGGAAGCCGAGGCCCAGGACCACCCCGATGACCAGCGGGGTCCTGGCGGTCAGCAGGGCCTGCAGGTCCAGGTTCTCCACGGCGGCGCCGCCGACCAGGCTGCCGCGGGGCAGGTCGGCACGCAGCGCGTGGACCGTCGTCGACAGTGCCGGATCGGACGGGTCGACCTTCGGGACGGCCTGGATCATCGTCCAGCCTGAGTGGTCGGCGGCGGCCTGCGCCGGCATGGCCGCGGCGATGCCGGGGGCGTGCCGGACGACGTCGGCGGCCTGCCCGGCGGCGCCCGAGGGGACCGCGATCTGCAGGGTGCCGGGGGCGCCCGGCCCGAACGCCTGCTGCACGGTGGTGTACCCGGCGCGGGCCGAGGCGTCCTGCGGCAGCACGTTGATCGACGGCATCGCGGTGCGCAGGCCGATCACCGGGGCGGCCAGCGCCAGCAGCACGACCAGCGCCGCGGCGCCGTAGGCCACCGGGCGGCGCCACAGGCGCTCGCCCCAGGAGGCGAACCGCGGGGAGCGCGGCTCGGCCTTCCTGGCCCAGGGCAGCGCCACCGCGTCGACGCGGTGCCCGAGCCTGGCCAGCACGGCGGGCAGCAGGGTCAGGGTCGCCGCCAGCACGAACGCGACGGCGAGCATGATGCCGCCGGCCATCGAGCGGAACGCCGGCGACGGCACGAGCATCACCGCGGACAGGCTGACCAGCACCGTCGCTCCGGACAGCGCCACCGC
>Ga0131853_10026853_pt1 | contig 10350 bp, 7 predicted proteins | sample TergutLab28metaG_FD_92764 | JGI IMG/M metagenome (GOLD analysis project Ga0131853, IMG submission 92764) | Labiotermes labralis P1 segment gut microbial communities from Petit-Saut dam, French Guiana - Lab288 P1 (version 2) (version 2) | ecosystem: Host-associated > Arthropoda: Insects >... | reverse complement strand
TCAGCCTACACAACACAACAAGTACTCGCTAGCTCCTGAAGATGGATGTATTAACATCTGAAACATGTTGAGCAATATATAATAAAGCAAGTGTCATCTAGTTGGTCAACCTTTATTCAAATGTCAATACATTTCTATGAAACTACACAGCATAATTACCAGAAACTCTCACCATGTATTCACAGCTGTTCTGGCTTTAAAGTCATCTTGTGAATGATACAATTTTTCATGTCATTGTCCTGTAGGTAGGGCTGCCAGCAAAGTCTGGGGTTTGTGGAGGAATCCTGCTTGTCATTCCCAATGTGATGGGTATCTTTGCATGGTCTCCACCCCTTGATCCCTTGGGAAACAGCTGTAGGGGCCTGCAGTTTTGTGAGGTGAGTGTACTGTGGCTTCCTTGACAGCCTTCATATTCTGTTAGGTTTTGTGCAGGCCTTATGTTTCAGACTGTATGGGACAATGCAATACAATTCAGCCATATAAGCAGATAGTTTTGGACAACACCACTACATAAAACAGAAGCAAGCCAAATTTTGTCTTATTTATGTGACAGTGTTAATATGGATATATACCAAAAGTGATAAATAAATGAACTAGTATAGGGCACTGGTGGAAAGATACTGACAGAGAAAACCTCACATGCCACTTTGTCCACCACAAATCCCACATGGACAAGCCTGGAAAAAACCCAAGCTTCCACCATGACACGCCAGCAAGTAACCGCATCACTTGTGGCACAGTGCATGAAAGGTCAAGTCCCTGTACTCAGAGCACCAAGCCAGGAGATGTATGACAGAATGGAAGCATAGCTCCAAGTATTCTCAAACTCAGTGTTAGTTGGAGGTGAGTGGTCAGCTTCATGCACCAGCTACCTTAAGCCCAGTGAAAGCACTTCCAGTAACTAATGGACGTGACTGCATGTGGATGCTGCAAGGGACAGCAAAATCTGCTACTTATGGAAAACACAAAACCCATTTTCCCAACAGTCCAGTCTGCGGTACAGTTACTATACATACTGAGCTATCCCAGCTCTTCCATTAATAAGTAAGTTAATTAATTAACTAATTAAGTGCTATCAAACTGTGCTGAAAATTACATTTTTCTGATATGAGATATGCTGAGCCTAACAGAATTCCTACAGACCTTGTAACAAGAAACAGATAGCAAGAGATTCCCCCTTACAAAGTAGACATGACGGCCTTGTTGCAGGAGCTAGTCCGAGTGTTCAACTTCCACCGCTACGACAACCTCAAGCATGCATCTGACAAGAAGGATCCAAGACGCCAGAAGTACGAGACCAGGGGCCTAAGCATTGTAAACTTGCTCTTCTCTGCAGCCAGCGGTGATGTCACAGCCATGAGAAGGTCAGCAGGCACAACTAGCACTCTCAAACACAATACATGACAGCCATGATCGCTTACTCTTGGGGGGGCGAGATGATACTTTGATTGATTTTGTTGACAGAATTGTTACAACTTTATTTTGTATGAAGTAGAAAAGAATATTTCTTAAAACACTTCCGATTTCTTGTATTACTATTTAGTAATTTGCTATCTTTCTGTTTAATTTGTAAGTTTTTCAACTGTATAGGTTGCAGCGACAGATGCCTGGCTAGGTCCCTGTGTAACAAAGTGCCCTTTAGTTGAAGACATTCAACTTTTTGGGACATTCTCCAATCTTTATGGCATCCAACCCCAAATTTTATTTTTGGCTTCAAAACAACCTGTCACTGGATTCTGTCTTAAGCCAGTTGAATCCAAACCATGTCCTACTTATTTAAAATACTTTTAATTTTAACCATCAGAGTCTAGATACAAACCCAGGACTTCCCATGAAATAACCCCTTAGCCACAGTGTTTCTTTTTTTACAGTATTTGCCTTCTATAAAATTATACATTCATAAAATTTATTTTTGGAAGACACAAACATACTGCAGCACAACAAATTGGACCACCACATATAGAGTGTATCCTAATATATCTGTACAACGACCATGTTAAAAATGTCAAGGTTATGGAATTAAAAAGCACAACCGTGCTGTAACTTCCAATAAAAATAAATGACTGCTTAAAGACTTACAGAGTTAAAAAAAAGCACATGTTCAAAACACACAAACATAATTGTGCTACAAGCATATTTTACTTAACTCTTTCCAGAGCTAGCTATCATGATTGTGTGGTTAGCATTCCTGTTTCACATCTGGGAGGTCCTGGGTTCAAATCTGAACCCACAAATGCTGTATCCTTACTGACCCTCTTTGTGATTTTCCTTAGTCCCCGCATGCAAGTTCTGGGAGAGTACATCCAATCATGCCACAACCACTTCCTTCTACATCCTTCCTCATTCATTATACGTCAACCTTTCCAACATTTGACACGATATCACCTGAGCTACCGAGAGTGTCACTAAATAAACCATAACCAAAGAACTGAACCGTGGTCTTTCAGTGATGTGACACTTAAAGGTTTTATGCACATTCACAAAGTTGTGAAAAGTGGATATTAGCTTTGTCATGTCTGTCCGTCTGTCTGCATGGAACAACTTGGCCCCCACAGGATGGATTTTCAAGAAAATTTGTACTTAAGTAATTCTCGAAGATCTGCGAGAAGATTCATGTTTGACTAAAATCCAGCACGAGTAATGGGTACTTTACATGAAGACCTAAGTGCATATATGGTTCATTACCCACTCATTTCTTCTAAAAATGAGAAACATTTCAGACAAAAGTTGTAGATGGAATCAGAAACACATTTCATGTTCAATAACATTTTTCTTCGAAAATCCTGCCTTTTTTAGATAATGTGGAAAAATATTGTACAGCTCGGCAGGTGACAGATGACAATATGGTGCATGCACTTTTCATGCTGGATAACTAAGGCTACAAACACACACTCAACAATATATAATAATTGTTTCTTTTCCACTGCAACAATGGTTGCATGAATGCGCCCCTGTGTTATGTTGTACATACATTGCCTATCTTGTTTAGACAGGTACCAGAATTTTGGAGAAACTTGTTGCCTCTCTCTCAGTGTACTAAACTTCCAATCTATCCTATGTATACAAACAAATATGTGTAAGCCCATGTTTCCATAATCTGTTTAAAACATTGTGATGTTTATCACAACAAGAAAAAGCACATGCACCATCTGTCCTGCAAGTTTCTACATCTTAAATAATTTGCATTAAATGTGCCACGGATATACAAATAAAAACTGCATAACTATTGGATGAAGGAACTGAAGACTGTGATAGTTATATAAGAACAATGGACTATATTTTGGATCAAATGTTACCAACAATGTGTGTAAGCCTGATGTTTCTTTACAGGCACCGCCTGTCTGGGATGGACATGACACTGTGTGATTATGACGGTCGCACTGCACTCCATCTCGCAGCTGCTGAGGGACATCTTGAATGTGTGACTTTCCTCTTGGAACACTGCCATGTGCCATACAACCCCAAAGACAGGTCAGTGCCATCTCAGAATGCAAGGCCCCTTCTTTCCCTATTGAATATGGAGCACTGCAACATGGCACATAGCCCCAAATACAGGTCAGTGCCATCTCAGAATGCAAGACCCCTGCTTTCCCTACTAAATATGGAGCACTGCAACATGGCACATAACCCCACAGACAGGTCAGTGACAACTCAGAATGCAAGGCCCCTTCTTTCTCTATTGAATACGGAGCTCTGCAACATGGTACTTAACCCCAAAGACAGGTCAGTGCCATCTCAGATTGCAAGGTCCTCTTTATCTTCCTTCCTGAATATGGAACACTCAATGAGTGACTGCTGTCTTTGTGACTTTTTAATATTCCTCCATGCAAATATTGAGGCTTTTGCAGCACTGTACCTAAGGATTTCATTATACTGGAATATGACACTGCGTCACTGGGTATAATCAGATCCTGACATTTTGAGGGACTGTACTGTCTTCATCTCCAAGTGTCGACATATCCAAGAAGAATTCTCTTTCTTCTTGGGCATTTATGTTCTAAAAAAATGACTAATTTTCACGAAATTTGGTTAATGCTATTTCACTGGAAGCAATCCTGATACTGATTTTTTTAAATTCCTATTGCCAGTAATAACAACAAAGCAGATGCACAAACTTATGATTTGGGAGATATTTCGTGCTATTGATTACTGTTGTTTCTGAATTTGGAATGACAATAATGCAGATGGGACGATAATAAGGAAGTACATAGCAATACAGCCATTAGCTTTGCTATATATGTGTTTCTGACACTGGCCAATTTTACTGAAAAATTTGTTTACACATGCCAGATTTTGTTAAAATCAAAGAACAGTAATGGGTACTTGTCATAAAAATATTCCTGTATTCACATATGGCTCTCAAGTGTAACTCTAAATGTATTAGTGAAAATGGTTCAAAAACAAAATCTGCAGAGAAAAATAACAGTCACATTTTCATTTCCAATCTTTTCCATAAATCTTGTGATTTTAGAGATAATTAAAGCATTTTTTTATGCTGTGACACTATACAACTTGAGAAATATTGGACCAACAAATGTAGCAGAATCTTAAGTCCATGCATATATACCCCAACATTTTTTTATTTAATAATAGATGCTTATAATTCATTCTTCTCCCATTTTGTCACAAAGAAGTAATTAAGGCATAAAATAAATATTTAATGTTTAAATATTTCTCTGTCTCTGCAGGTGGGGAAACATGCCCATAACTGAGGCAAGAACATTTGGACATCAGGAAGTAGTTGATTGCCTGGAACAATGGGAGGTGAATCATACAAATGAATCAACTGAGGAGGATGAACTTGTCATAAGGAAGAAGGTATCAGAACAAAGTGTTCCTCTTCCACAGTAAGATATTTCATAACAGCAGCCGAAATTACCAGATCTTCTTGTTAAGATATCACATTTCTCTTCAGATATGATGCCTCCATTACATGTGTCAAATATGCAGATTTACTGAACCCATTCCCTGTTAGTTTTCATTTTTCTGTAAGGTGAGTTTCCATATTTGGATATCCAAGATACAGAGCGCTTTCCTGCAGACAGCAGATAAAAACTAAACCACACATTCCTGTTGCATATATTTCCAGTCCTACAGAAATACGATACCATCATCATCATCATCATCGTCGTCGTCGTCGTCGTCGTCGTCATCATCATCATCATCATCATCATCACAACACCATTCCACGCACCATTTGCTTTACCTCTCATGTTATTACATGTAATTTATATCAGAGAGCATTATGTGAAATCTTCATAACAGTAATAATGTACATACATGTAATGTAATTTATTCGCATTCTATAAATCCAAGTTAGGATACAATCCTGTGGATACAGACAGTCACACACATACTGTCTAACATAACATACACAGTGTTGGAAGAATCTTAGCAATAAATAATAAAATACAAATAATAAAACACCTGAAACCAATTTTCAATTCAGTTTTCAATGGAATGTCTCTTATAATTAAAACATTCTTCACTATTACAAAAGGAATTTATGAGTAAAAACCTCTTTAAAGCATTCCAAAACAGTATTGTCTCATTAGCTAAGCCTTTGATATTGTGAGGAAGATTGTTAGAAATTTTAATTGCTGAGTAGTACACTCTGTTTTGGAACTTTGTTAGATTAGCTGTGGGTGGATGCAAGTTGGTTTTAAATCTTGTGTGAATACTGTGGATCTGATTAGTTGTATAAAATAAATGTTTGTTTTCTATCACAAATATTGATAGTGAAAAGATATATTGAGAATATAAGGGCAGTATTTCTAATTTTTTGGACAGTTCCCTACATGACTCATTCTTGAATTTGTGATGATTCTAACCACTTTTTTTTTTTTAAATCTTATCACTGTATGTTTGATGTCCCCAGAAAATTATCCCATAAATCATAATTGAATGTATGTATGAAAAATAGACCATTCTTAAAGTTTCTTGAGATATTATAGCTTGTATCATTCGAATTACAAAATATGCCGTATTCAATTTGGACATCATTTGGTCTACATGAGCCTTCCATGATACAGAGTCATCAGAAATCAAACCCAAAAATTTAATTGCGTACATTGTGGTCTTCTGGGATATGGCACTTACTAGAATACTTTCAGGGTAGAGAAATGACCCAACTAGCCGCTGAAAAGGAGCTGGAAACTATTTAGCAGTTGACACAGCACAACGCCACAAAAGACTTGGATCCTCACCAGCACTGCTATGGCTGCTGGTGAATATCTCACATATATTCTTTATTTATTTAACAATGCTGTATATACCTAACATTACACAGCATGAAAAAACATGAAGATTAATGAATAATAAATTTTAATGGATGCCAAATGAAGAAGTCATGGCCTAATGGGAGGTACTGTTCCATCATTTGCCTGAAGGGACTAAGAAAAACACTAAAATCCCTCAATCAAAATAGCTGGTCTCCAAACACACGTTTTGAACTGGAGCCTCCCAGATACTAAGTACAAGCAGTAACCACTCAAGCATGAAATTTGTATTTACTTTGTTCTAACAAGTCATTTTTTGAGGGAGGCACATTAATTTAGTTTTTAGAAATCTAATTTCAATTTCATTTTCATTTGTAGTAAAGCTTTACACAGGACAGAATTACATTCATTTTAAAAAGTTCAATGTAGTTTAACATACCAAATTCAATACAAAATTTCTCACTTGCTTTGATTATTCAGACATAAGGTTGAAATACTAAGGCTTGTGACACTTTTACTTTAATATATAATCTGCAAGTAACAAATTATAATTCTCTAATCACGTCTGTGAAAGCCTTAAGTTATATTTGAGATTCTCACAAAATCCTCCGAAATAATGACACACTGCTGCCACATTATGCAGCAGTACATCCCAGCAGACAGCAATATGTAAAAAACATGGCAAGACAGCTTCCATTTAGAAACAAAATGACTGCTATATTCCCATACTGAAGGATATGTACATGCACATAATAAGCAACATAATGTTCATGAGCTAAATACCACCACATTAACTCCGTGCAGTCTTCTGATTATATTCCATGTTATTTGCAGAGTCCATTTCTGTGTTGTTATTGTTATCACTGTTATAAATAAATAAGTGTTATGCTAATTAATGGTTATAATTCTCACAATTCTGTCTCATCAAATATGCTAGGCACTATGTTGTAACTATGAACAAGTTAGCATATTTTCTTGCATGATCTAACACTGTAGTGCCACCCACCAAGAAACTTTTGTAATTGCAAGTAAATTTACATAGTACATACTGTGGATCATTATTTTATTTGAAAACTGTTGGCTGACTTCACTTACATTAGCACAGCCCATTCAAGTGACCTCCCGCATGTGCAACAGATTAGCAGCAGTAAGTGATAACTGATAGTTGCCATATGAAATAAAGACCCTGTATAATGTATTTGGTAATGTCTTGATGACAGGAAATTTCCATACTGTATCTTCAATACATTATATTGTACATAAACTGTTGTATATATTTTGAACCCCAGTATGAATAATATTTTAAAAAATGCATTGCACAGTAACTTGCATTTATAGCCTTGCTGATGCTAGGGTAATACATGATAAAGTGTAGCAATAACTAAACTGTGTCAATTAGTCACCTAAAATACCCCAAGATAATTGTATAGCTGTATTATTGTATCAAGTGTGTAACATATCCATATGTCCTGAACATTTTAGAAAAATGGATATGAAGACAGGAATACAAAACAATAATATTCCACACAATCACACTGTCAACAGTGCTGTTCCAGTCGGTCTCTGATGTGTGTTACTTGTGTAGCAGACAGGTGCGACTTATTTTGAAATCATGTTTATAGCGAAACTTCTCCAGGTAAAAAGTCGTATGAGTTATGTATATGACAAACTTGATAACACTACATTCAGCAGTATGTTGGAATTGGGAGAGAGAAGGATCACAGAGGATCCTGGGATGAGACAAACAGATGGCACAGCTGCAAAACAAGAATTTGCCATTGTTGACATTAAGCTGAATGATCTAAACCATGTGGAGAGTTTTTACCATTTGGTTGACCTGTAGGGCAACATACCTGTACAGGAGAGGCTTATCTGGACCATCCAGTACTCTTATGGAAAGAAAACAGCATTCTAATCTGTTTCATTCTTCTAAGTTTCAAATTATTTTGAAATAATAATAGCAATTTACATATTACAAATACTTACTGTACTTCCAATTGCATAGTGTGTATGGTAAACCTACCCATTTACATGACCTCATTTCATGATACAACACTCCAAATTCACCATGGAACTTGATACTTTATCTTAAAATTCCTCCATAAGTGGCTCAATTAAATATAAAATCTGGTAATGTTTACCCAAAATACAGAAGTAATTTTTTCACTCAGTGTTCTGTTAATATGTGTTATTTCAAGATTTATTCATAAGCTCTAAATAATTTACTTACTATAGTCTGCTCAGATTTTCAGTCCTAGGAAATACAGTATTATTTAAAGTAAATGATTTTCTGTTTTCAACATTCTAGCAACAAAAAAATTCTTGAGAATTCTGTACTTCTTGGGTATGACACTGTGGCACTGGTGATGGGTTCCCAGAGTTTCTAAGGAATATGTGTCTTCACCATCATCAATTGAGGGCACTGCCTTCCTTTTAAATGTCAGGAACCACATATCAAGTGACACTGCATCATATCAAAGAACAATGGAACCCTCAGCCACACCAGTGCAAAAACTTCGTAACTCGAATAGAAAAAAGTACAATATTTCCAGACATACAAAGCAGTAACAGTCCCCAAATCATGGTAACTTCCTTACACAAAAGTAGACATTTTATGCTTACAATCAATATTGAACAATTAATCAACTCTCTGGAGCAGACTACTTCCAAAATTAACAGTTCCTCAGCAAATGAAGAAATTCCCTGCATTGTATGGAATCCGACAGTTCATTACCATGTCAACCACAGCCCACCACTTGTCCCTATCCTGAGCCAGATCAATCCAGTCCACATCACCATCCTATGTCTTGAAAATCCATTTTAATATTACTCTCCCCTATATGCCTAGGTTTTCCAAGTGGTCTTGTCCCTCAGGTTCCTCCCTCCCAAAACCCTGCATGCACATATCCTCTCCTGCATACAGGCCACATGCCCAGTCCTTTTAATTTTTTCCAATTTGATCACCGAAATAATATTTAGTGAGAAGTACAACCATCAAGCTCCTCAATCTGCAGCCTCCTCTAATCCCCTATTACCTCATACCTCTTGGATCCAAATATACTCCCATCATCCTCTTCTCAAAACACTCTCAACCTCTATTCCTCCCTCAGTGTGACAAACCAAGTTTCATGTCCATATAAAAAACATGCAAAATTATAGTTCCATATGTTTTAATCTTGATATTTTTGGACATATAAAATAAATTCTATTCATTACATTAATCATGAACTAGCACTTGTATATAATGTACATTATAAACCTAATGACACTTGCTGAAATTCAGACCTGCTGGTGTGGAATAATGTTGTATGAAGTAGCTTGTCTGTATCACATGGAAGTTTGTTCTCACTGCTGGCCAAGACTCAAACTTTGGACAATAATTACTTAAGGAGGAACTGTTCGCTTTGTTCTTTATATGTGTTGTGATAATGCAGTGGCTTTAATATATGTTGTATCTGTATGAACAACATGTTATCACCAAACTGTACTGTAACTGGCAGTTTGTAATGTGACTGTTGCAAAGGACAATAAACAAGGCACCACAGCCAACTTCTGCATAACACTGCTGGAGTCCACAAAAACCCAAGTGCATCAAGCACAGTCCTTCTTCAGGAAATAACAGTCGCTCAGCTAGTCAAGAAATTTGCCACATTTTGTGGACCCCAAGCATTCATTAGTATGATTGTAAGAATCCATCACTGGCCCATATCCTAAATCAGGTAAATTTACTACCAGTCCATTTACCCTGTTTAAGATATATTGTAATTTAACCTTCTATGGCCTATTTTCTAAGCTGTTTCTTCCCTTCTTGTATTGCACCGTTATTAACAAACAAGACAGTATTCCACATCTTCTTTAGCTTTAACCTTCCAGTTGAATGAATTTTGTGTATGTCACTCTGTTTGTCAGTGGTAGTATTTTTAAAGTAATTTTTTTTTTTATAATTTCTGGCAAAAGCAGATGTTTATTCTATTATTATTATTATTATTATTGCTATCACCTTTATGCAGGGTATTTAAATTGTATACCTGAAACAAACCATGTTACTAGGGCTTATAGTGATTCAACTGTTCTGTGTTTACAATTTGTGCTACATGTAATGTTGTTGCACATGTTACATGTGTCTATTGTT
>Ga0131853_10026852_pt1 | contig 10350 bp, 7 predicted proteins | sample TergutLab28metaG_FD_92764 | JGI IMG/M metagenome (GOLD analysis project Ga0131853, IMG submission 92764) | Labiotermes labralis P1 segment gut microbial communities from Petit-Saut dam, French Guiana - Lab288 P1 (version 2) (version 2) | ecosystem: Host-associated > Arthropoda: Insects >... | reverse complement strand
CTCTAGGAGGTCTATACGGGTAAACCACCCTAATGTAGACCTGCCTATAGCGGATATACAAACTGCGATTAACCAAATAATTGATAACGATGTATTTGACCAAGAACGTGGTGGTTTGGATAGTTTGAATAGAATGGAGCTTACTACCATTGAGCGTAAATCTATTATGTAAGCACATAGGAAACTTTTTACTGCCGGCTAGAGTGTCAACACTCTGGCCGGCAGTTTGTTTTTTTCGTCGTCGTAGCCGCGGTGGCAATGTCTGGACTGTATCTTTTGGCATCCATAAGTTTTTTTGTTAATGTTACTAACGCATCCGTGTACTTCGCATATGCGGCAATAGCAATATTAGCATAGCTAATAAATGTAATACGAATAATATATCATTAAATCAGTCACACTATCAGTGGGTGATGAAAAGTGATTGGAGAAAGACTAAAAGAACAACGAATAAAAAACAATATGCGGCAACAGGATTTAGCAGTGGCCATAGGTGTGCAAACATCTATGATATCTCGTTATGAGACGGATAGGGACGATCCTAGTGATAAGATAAAAGTAAGCATTGCACGGTTTCTGGAAGTGTCAATAGACTACCTTCTAGGGCTTATTGATGAACCTGTGCCTTACTATAATCAGGGGCACTTTATTATTATGACAGAAATACCAATGGATGATGAGCGTCTTTTATTACTAGAGTTTATAGACTTTTTGAAATGTAGAAGAGGAAGGTGTGGCAAAAATGCTTGCCATGACCCACATAGAGAACTTTAATGAATATTGGTGATAGTAATATAATGTTGATGAAAATAGTTGACAACGTGTGTATCATTGTGTAGAATATCCATATGAGGGTAGGGAGATAGCTGACTTTTGATATTTCCCGAACAGGTGTGTGTCTTTGTATTAAAGACATAGTTTTACCATGTTTTTAATACTGAGTTGCATTCTTAAAAGCACTCGTTATAAACTATTTCATTGATAGGACAACCTGTGGTAACTTTAGTGCTATACGCAGGTATAGTGACGATACAAGGAGGATGGTGTTAATGGATTTCGTTTCATCTAAATTTAACTATGCAACTCATGATGGCAAGATGTCTGTCTTGTATAATTCTCTGTCTAATGCTTTATTTAGATTCAATGATATTCAAGTTGCATCTTCGATCGTTAACAACAATGTCAATAATATTAACGAGTATTTATTCAAAAGCCTGGTTAATAATGGTTTTTTGGTGACAAGCGTAGCGGATGAGTTTAAGTGTGCAAAGATGAAGCGCCTTAATCAAATATTCTCAACAGATTTCTTATTCCAAATAATGTTGACACATCAATGCAATTTTAACTGTACATACTGTTATGAAGAACTTGATGAGCGAGTGATGAGTGAAGAGTCTTTTGCTAATGCATATAACAGGATTTACAGGAATAGGTATAAAATGTCGAGCTTGTCCGTTGAATGGTTTGGTGGAGAGCCTTTATTAATGCACAATCAGATAATGAAATTTTCTACAAAACTAATGAGGTTGGCAAACTTTATGCGAATACCCTACAGAGCATCAATATCGACAAATGCCTATTTGCTGTCAGCACTTGTGTTACGCAACTTATTAAGCGTTAATGTTTTTTGCTTTCATGTTACGCTGGACGGAACCAGAGAATATCATAACCAAAAACGCATTTGTGATGATGGTACAGGATCTTTTGATACAATAATGGGGAATTTGAGTGAGATAAAAGAGATAAAGACGAGAACTTTTAGAATTATCATAAGAGTAAATTTATCAAAGGATATGATACACGATATAGACTATCTGATGAAACACCTTGAAGTAAATTTTGCACATGATGACAGGTTCTTGATTTATTTCCGCCCAATTGGCGATTGGTGTGGTGAAACAACAGGCTTGGCACCTGATCATAATGATTTCAAAAAGATGTTAGAGGAAGTGTTGAAGTCAAGTAGAAGGTTAAATTATGATTTCTATTATGAATTGTTGAATCAAGGTTTTTGTCCATTGAGGAGAAAAAATAGTTATAGAATTAATGTTGATGGTTTAACGCAAAAATGCATATTACAGTCAAATGGATACTCCATGGATAGCGATGAACTAGAATTGCAATATGACTGGTTGATCGGTACTGATACTTTATCAGATAAGTGTGGTCGGTGCAGTCTTTATGGGCATTGCTTTGGTGGAGCTTGTAAAATATCTGAAAGAAAATGTGGTTATGAAAATAGTGACATTGATACTGTATTGAAGCTTATTTCTGTAAAAAATGTATCAAGCCGATATGTTGTTCAACATTAATGAAGGGATGATTGTATGCGTGATAGGATATACCAGTGTTTGAATAATATAGGAATTCTTATTGAAGACACGAGTGAAAACATACATCTGTCAGACTATGTATCAGATTCATTGGATTTTATTAGCTTCATCGTTGAGCTTGAGAAGATGTTTGAAATTGAATTTTCCGACGAATTTATGATAGCTGAAGATGTGTTAAGTATGGATACAATTTGTCGGGCAATTGATGATGCAATAAAGGAGAGGTTGGGGTAAAAATTTCGGAAAAACAATTTTTTAGTATAACGTGAAATAAGAATCACAGGGTAGCTTAATGAGACACATTGCACTGATTTTGAATAAATATGTATTGTTTGTTTTTAAATTGTCATGGTATATGCTACCGTAATGAAGCTGATAAAGTACATACTACCCCTCCTAGAGATCTTTATGAAAACTTAGACACATTAGTGTTTCCAGACAGATTATTTCAAAAAAATTTCAGTTATAATATAGTTGGATCAAGAGGCTGCCATGGAAGGTGCACCTTTTGCGATGCTAGAGCTATTTTTCGCTCACAGTATGGAGTTCGAGTGCGATCAATAGATAATATATTAGATGAAATAGAGTATTTAGTGGAGAAATATGAGGCGAAAAGGTTTAATTTCTTAGATTCTACTTTTTGCGGTGGGGATTTCAAGGCGGATTCGAGGATGTTAGAGCTGTATGATGGAATATGCAAACGAAAAGTAAGCATAAATTTTCACATAAACTTGCGCTCGGACCAAATGACTAATGATACAATTAAGCTACTATTAAAATTGCGTGATGTTGGTTTAGGCAATATCTTAGTTGGATTAGAGGCTGGAAATGAGTATGATCTCAGCTTGTATGGAAAAAGAACTACAGTGGCAACAAATGAACGTGCATTATATAACCTTAATGAGGCAGGTATTATAAATGGAAGTGCGGGCGTGTTGTTTGATTATGGGTTTATTAATTTTAATCCCTATACGAGTAAAGAACGACTAGAAAGTAACATGGATTTTTTGGTAAAAAACGAATTGGATGTGTTCCCATTCATCGTTGCGTCTCGATTGATGATTACTTCCGGTTCGTCTTTATCTAAGAAAATAATTAAAGACGGTCTGTCTGATTATAATTATGATGTTCCTATTACGGAGCCATATCGGTATAGTTTTCTTTATGAAAGCATGGCATCGTACAGTAAGTTAACAGATTATTTTCGTGATGGAGTAAATTTAAAATACTTTAGGGATATACCGACTTTATGCTATTTTCTAGGGTCTGATCAAATTGCAATTGATTTATATAAAACGTATAGAGAGTACACTAATTATATCACATCAAAAACGCTAAGTGTGTTCAGGTTAATAATAGACAATAATTATGCTAACCAGCGGTGTTTAGATGGATTAATTGCATTGTTTAATACCGATGTTAATAACTACATTAACAAGTTAACGAGACTATATAATATTGCCCTTATTCATGTGAAAAGAAAAAATTTGACTCACTTGTTTTAGTAACATATTTTTCAACATATGTTAATTTGCAGGCTGAAAATATGGACTTTGAAAGGAAACTTAACAATGCATTATATTGATTTCACAAAAAAAATGACATATTTAAAAGCTTTAATATTGCCTTTCAAAATAAGCCCCTATGAAACACTGGCCAATACAATAAACGGTTTGGTCGGAATGGCTATAGCTCCTATAGGTGTTTTTGTGACGGCTTATTTTATTGATACGGCACTTAACATTTTCGCAGAAAATACGGGTTGGCGTAGAATCGCTCTTCCTTTAATGATTATGATAGTTTTTAAGTTGTATAATTATCTTATTGATCCTATTTTAAGCCTAATAAACATCCGACAATCCCAGAAAACATGGCTAGCAATTGACCATCCTTTTATATCTACAAGAGCTACCTTAGAAATCAAGCATTTTGAAAATGACGATACAATGAATTTAATTGACCGTGTTTGCAAAGAGCCGTCGCAGTTAGCGGGATATTGGGGTACCTTTACGGGTTTTCTATTTACTGTAATACGTGTCTTAAGTTACATAATTATACTTATAGTTAATGTTCCGCTAGCTGGGATTATCATTAGTGCTTCTGCCATACTAATGAGCATTTTAGGAGTTTTCCTTGGAAAAGAAATATATGCAATTGATCAAGAACTAACCAAGCCGGCCCGTTTGCAGGAGGGGCACTTTAAGCATTTAAATGATAGAAGCTCTGTTCATGAACGAAACCTTTTTGGATATGCTCCTTTTTTAAATCAGCGTTTTTGGGTGACTTTTGAATATATTCGCAAGAGAGTCTTGCAATTTACCAGAAAATCATTGCTGCGCATGGGGATAGGGATGACATTGACAGGATGTTTGAGTATATTTTCTATTTTTTTGATGTTGCCGTATGTAGCAGATGGAACTTTGACGGTTGGCATGTATATAGCGTTGTTAGGAATGCTAGGGGGGGCATTAACGCACATAAGACATATTGTGCAATTCGTTAAGGATTTTTCTGTACAGCAAGAGTATGTGAGAGAATTTAACCAGTATATTCAACTAAGTCGATTTATTGGTGCGGTAGACCCTATTGATTCTTCTGTATCTCCTTTTAAGAAGCTTGAATTTCGCAATGTGTCATTTACCTATCCAGGAACTAACAAAGTTATATTTGAGAATTTGTTCTTTACAATTGAAGAAGGAAAAAGATATGCTTTAGTTGGGGAAAATGGTAGCGGCAAGACCACATTAGCAAAAATTATCCTCCGGTTCTACGATGATTACACGGGTGAGATATTTCTAAACGGAATAAACCTGCGGGAATGGCCCATGGGGGTGGTCAAGGGTATGATAACAGCTGTATTTCAAGACTTTTTGCGTTATGACATATCATTGGCAGATAACGTGGCTGCAGGTGCCGGCTTTATGGGAAGTATAGCTGAAGTAGAAAGAGCTCTGACAGTAGCAAAGCTAGACGAAACGGTTGCTAGTCTTAATTCGGGCAAAGATACTCTATTAGGTAAGGTTCATGATGGTGGCATAGAGCTGTCAGGAGGGCAGTGGCAAAAGGTTGCTTTAGCTCGTGCAGTTGTTAGTCCGGCTCAGCTAAAGATTCTTGATGAGCCTACAGCCGCTCTTGACCCAGTGGCTGAGCAGGAGATATATACTCATTTCGACGAGATTAGCAGGGGAGCGGCAACTTTGTTTATATCTCATCGATTGGCATCAGCAAAAATGGCAGATGTGATTTTTGTGCTCCATAAAAAACGCATTGTAGAGCGTGGTAGCCACAATGAATTAATGGAGCAAAAAGGATTATATGCTGAAATGTTTGAGCAGCAACGGGGGTGGTATATATGAAAAAGGAAAGATCTTTGTCTATACTAACTGCAATGAGACGAACGGTGCCATTGATCGCCCGGCAATACCCGGGGCTTTTGCTTATGCACGTTAGTTTAATATTAGCAACGGGTCTTTTAAGTGGTGTAACAGTTATGGTGAACGAAATTTTTTACAATGCGCTTGCCGAGCTTGCACTAGGCAACGGTACTCTATCAGTAGTTTATAGGGCGGCTGGGCTTGCAGTAGTGGTTTTAGGAGGGGCACTTATTGCAGGTGTACTTCAAACATTAATTAATGACTATCGGAGAGAGCGAACTGCTGGTACCTTGTTGTTTCTTGTTCATAAAAAAAAGGCAAATATACCTGCTCAGCTGTTTGAGGATAAAGAGGCATTGGATCATATTGAAAAAGCTCATGCGGGTATGCATAGTGCCCAAGCATTTTTAAACATGCTTCTCGACCTGATTTTTTTTCGGGGAGCGTATTTTATCATAATGGGGGTATATTTGTGGCGCATACAGCCTATTTTATTAATTTCCCTGACTTTTGTTTTCATACCTGTATCATTATCCCAGATCGTCCAAGCTCGTATCCATGCAAAATTACAAGATACTACTACTCCTATTACTCGCCAAGAAAATAGTTATAGAATGCATGCGTTGGATAACCGCGAGACCAGACTTTTTGGTGTTTTTCATCACTTTCACAAAATGGTTCTAACAACGAGACAACTCTATTTTCGTAAACAGTGGGATACACAATTCAAAATCCATTTAATTGATTTGGGGCTAAATATTATTAAAATGGTTGGGTGGATTGGCGTCATTCTACTGATTCTCCGAGCTCTTATTAATGGCTACACTACTGTTGGAGGATTTGCGGCGGTATTTGCTGCTATAGGAACTATGTTTAATCACTTTGAAGATGTATTTTCTTCAATTCAAAACAATATTACACGTAACTTAGGATCTTTACATCATTTCATAAAATTTCTAGACTTACCAGAAACCACTGCCGGAGAGCGCACTGTGCCTGATTGGAGTAAAAAAGGTGTAGTAGCGACGAATGTTAGTTTTACTTATCCAGCAGCTTCACATCCCACAATTAAAAATATATCACTGTCTATTCATATGGGGGAAACACTCGCCATTGTAGGAGAAAATGGTAGCGGTAAAACCACTTTAGTAAAGCTTATTTGTGGCTTATATAAACCCACCAGCGGTAGTGTAACTATTGGGGGAGCCGATACAATCCTAACTGCAGACAGAGCCCTGTTTACGGATATATCTGCTGTATTCCAGGACTTTGTCAGATATAGCATCTTAAACTTGAAGGAAAATGTAAGCATTAGTAGACATGATAGCATTCATGATGCAGTTCCGGCGTTACTAGAAGCAGATGTACATTATCAAGACAGGGATGTGTTTCCTCTTGGATTAGAAACTATTATGTCTCGTGATTTAGATGGTGTAGAGCTCTCAAGCGGTCAATGGCAGCGCTTGGCTATGGCACGTGGTTTGTATCGAAAATATGAATTTATCATCTTAGATGAACCCACTGCCGCAATTGACCCATTAGAAGAAAGCCGGATATATCATAAGTTCGCAGAACTTACCAAGGGCAAAACAGCGGTTTTAGTTACCCATAGATTAGGCTCTGCCAGAATAGCAGATAGGATTATAGTTATGGATGGAGGACGCATAGTAGAAAGCGGCAAGCATATTGACCTAATAAAGCTTGGCGGAAAGTATGCTCAAATGTGGCATGTGCAGGCGGCTGATTATCAATAAGATTTTACTAAAAGCAGTATATTGTACAAAAAACAACATTAAAGGGGTAATCTCTGATGCCGAATAAGAAGTTACATTTAAAATACCCATTCATTACACCGCACCCAGCTGAAGCCAACTTGTTATCAATTTTCAGCAGGGATGAAGAGATCGTGTGGTTATTAAATCATTTAATTATGCTGTCCGACAGTGCAGGGTGCGTAGATGGAAGTCTTGTTGATAACCATGTGGATTTTGATATTGCCCGATACCCATTACAATTACTTAGAAATTGCCCATTAGTTTATCTGCATGCCCTTTCTAAAACATATATAGATGTCAATTATGAAAATGTAACAGAATTTATTATTAATGCTATCAATGATGGCTATTATGTTTATCTCTATGCAGAGACAACATGTATTAAAGCATATTGCAACTTTGATGTGAAAAATAGTTATGGGCATGATTTATTGGTATATGGTTATGACACTGATCAAAAAGTTTTTAACATAGCTGACTTTTTTGTCTCTAAATACTCTTACGAAACATGTAGTTTTGACGAAATGGCAAATGCCTATAATAAATCTACATATAACTTTTACGAAAATTCTGTCTTTCTTATCAAAAAGAGCAATAAATACCAATCTTGTATCAACATTGCATCTGTACGGCAACTTCTTGAAGACTATATTAATAAAAAAAATACATCGAACCTAATAGATAAAGGACTTCATTTTCACGATCATAAAAGATTTTCTTATGGATTAGGGATATATGATTCCTTTGCTAATTCAATAGAAAATAATAGCGTTGAGTTAAGGCTATTAATAAAAAATATTCACATTATGTATGACCATAAAATTTTAATGATTAAGCTCATTAAGCAACTATCTGCTGAAGGATATTTGTTTAATTATGAGCACATTAATGAACAAATGCAAAACTTAGCAAATAAGATTTTAGCATTTAGAAATATTGCTGTAAAATTTTATGTCAAAAACGAAATAGATAAGGCAAGTGCACTAGACAGGTTGTCAAATATTGCGCAAAGTGACGCTGAAGTGTTTGTTAAGCTTTATGAGTCCTTGGCACAAGACACAATTCCTTTAAATCATGAACTTCCAAGTATAAAATGCCAAATTAAAATATTATACGAAGATAGAATTACAGGTAAAGGGAAATGTTGGGCGCACAATTATGGCAAAGAGGGATACTATATTGTTGGTCACCCGGTAGCTTCACCAAATAATATAAAGTTTAGAATATGCGACGCTAAGTTCATACTACATGCGGAGGCAGACCATCGGGCGCTGATTACCCCAGATACTGAATCATTGGATGGAGCAGGTGTCTTATATAACTTTGATAAGTTCAATATAGATTTTTATGTAAAATATCCAACAAAGATCACTCTATATTACTATAATTATGAACGGGACAATAAATGTTTCTATATTGAATTTATAGATATAGAAAACAAAGAGAAAGTACTTGAGTATCAACCAATAGATTTTAATGAGGGGCTATATACATCATTTCTTATGAATGGATATATACGCTTGAACTTTAAAAGTATTGGCGATGCAGGTGTCTATACTTGCCCTATACTTTGCGCTATTTTTTTTGACGCTGTAGACTGCGAGAATTCATCTGAGACAAAAACAATATAAAAGTAACGTATAATTAAATTAAAACATCAACTTCGTTCACGTGAATCTGATTTACGAATAAATATTCAAAATCACTATTCATTGAGACATGTATTGCTTGTTGGCAAAGGACTGCATAAGACCCTAGCTGAAATTGTCTACAAAACCGGGATCTTAAGCTATTTCCATAAGAAATGTAAGTTAAAGTGTTGCATTAAACATAGAATAGTTAAAGGATTATGGTGTATAGATGAAAAATGATGGTCGAGTTGACGATTTTATATTATCGTTTCAAAAAATATGGAAATTTGACAAGCGGCTTCTCGGCAATGTAAATAATTTTCTGTAAAACAGTCAATCTATGATAATATCAAAATAGTAAACAATAAATCAGCCAAAGGGTCTTGAGAAAGTTTTTCAGTTCTCAAGACCCTTAATTATTATAGCTCAAAGTCTACGGTAACTTAGGTCGTTTTCTCTCATATATTCCACGGCTTTTTGTTTGAATTCTCCGGTGTGACGCTTTTTAGGCTTCCCAGGATTTCTATTTGGCATGAAACTGCACCCCCTTTGATAGTCAGTAGTTTATCATACTGTCTAACTTTTTGGGGTGCAGTTCACACCCAGGGCGGCTATTTGGTTTTTTGCGAATTATGGAATTACTAATTGAGGGTATGAGGATAACAACAAAAGTCATTGTCACAAACACATTATACACATTTACACTCATCTGGTTATCAACAATTATAAACTCTAATTATTTATGTTTCACTATACATAATCAGTAAATTTTATTGCCCCAAGGGCTTGGTTGCCGTCCTAATAAGCATAGTTGGGTTAATCATTGGTGCGAGAGGAGGAGCTTTGTTAGAAAGAACTGTCGCTCACATAACTCGTAAATTATAGTGGCGAATAGTTCGCTTTGCAGCATATCAACTACTGTTGCTGGCAAATGCTTATACTTCTTGCCCCAATAAATGTTATTTTCGCTTTATCCATTTAAATAGCTCCTTTGCCAACCTCTTAGAAATATGCTAAGATTATGCCATAGATTTATTCTAAACCCCAAACGGTTACTGAGAGTAACCGTTTGAGTTTTTGCTATAACATGCTTTATTAATGAAACGCCCTAAATGGGCTGACGGGAGGCAAGACATGAAACTATTCATAGACACAGCCAACGTGGCACACATTAGAGAAATTGAAAGCTGGGGAGTAATTTGCGGCGTAACCACAAATCCTTCTCTTATAGCAAAGG
>Ga0131853_10026851_pt1 | contig 10350 bp, 5 predicted proteins | sample TergutLab28metaG_FD_92764 | JGI IMG/M metagenome (GOLD analysis project Ga0131853, IMG submission 92764) | Labiotermes labralis P1 segment gut microbial communities from Petit-Saut dam, French Guiana - Lab288 P1 (version 2) (version 2) | ecosystem: Host-associated > Arthropoda: Insects >... | reverse complement strand
TTTTCGGATTTGTGAAGGATCAGCTGCGCGGACAACGTTATGAGACAACGGAGGCAATTCAGAAAGCAGTGCGTCAGTGTCTTCGGATGGCTGGAACGGAATTTTACAGAAGGGGAATTTTCAGACTCCCAGAACGCTGGGAAAAATGTGTACAAAGAAGTGGCGATTATGTGGAAAAATAAAGAAATGTCTGTAGATTAAGGTGGTGTATTTGGGTTATCAATAATAAGCATGTTACTTTACAAAAAATTGTTGCTCATGACTTTCGGTACGACCCTCGTACATGAATTACATCCCCTCACAGCACCAAATCCCGGTCTCTAAATGGAAATTCTGTAACAGCTTGCTGTGATATTCCAACTGAAGTTTTAAACACCTGCTTAATGCACTTAGTACGTCAGAGATGAAAGATGAAGTATAAGAATTTATAATTCGACATCGTAATATGATGAATTATAATGATGAATGATTTATTCATTAATAAGCGGAAGAGAAGGTAACTGAGGGACAGCAGAAATAAACATAAAGTCTCTTTTCTTGTGACATTTGTAAATACAGTGCACAATCAGAGTAATGCGTCGCTGTGAGGGAGATATGTACTTTCATTCTGGAATGCACATTAGGCTATTGCTGGGCGTAACCTTTCGACTATTAATTACAAGTTGGCACTTATCTACAACCAAGTTTCCCACGGATTACCCTTCCAATGATCCAATCTTCTAAGTCGTAAACTTAGAGGGATATACAGAATGTTAAAAAGTTAATCAGTTTTGTGAAGACAGTTCACAGAATAATCGATTACACTACGTATAATTTTTATCGTTAAATGTGAACGCTGTAATGCCGACGGAATAATAGGTACCTGTCGACTGCTCGACATCACTGCTACCTATCGGCCGTATCTCAACAAAATAAGGAGAGTATTTAAATATTTAGATTAAGGTATATAATAGCTGGACACACTTGCGACTCCACTTAACACGCTGAATTATGCAGTTACTGTTGCAAGCAGGCCTATTTGCTAAATACTGTGTTCTGCAGTTGTAAATCACGTTCCTTACTAACAGCTTCTGAGTCTGGGACGGCGATTTGTTTGTATGAGCAGAGCAGCAACGCGTCTGGCTCCATTAGCGAGGTATCTGGTTTTTACTTCGACACACCTTTTTTTGTTTTCCCTGTGTCTATAAGCAAATGCTGAGATGGTTCCCAAAATTCCAAGTTGCCACTACATGCTTCTCATGTAGCCCTTCCAACTTAATTTATTAGTAAACAATTTCATACTTTGTTTACATGTAAAATAACCACTGCCACCGGGTGACAACTCGATTGTTGTTAGTAAATATTATTATTATTATATACTCGGTGTGCGGGCTACTGTGACATTTATCTCAGTCCGAGCAGCTAATGCCGTGACCCGCACTTACGTAAGCTTCTGGAACCGTCCTCCTTCACACTGCGTTTTACGCCACGAAGTGCGAATATGCTTTGCCATATATGATAGCACATATTTTGGTCGGAATGCATTGCCTGGTTTACTACGTAATTGTAACTATTTATTAAACATGGATATTGAACATACGATTTTGGCCCAAATTAATTTTCCAAAAAATCTCAAATATTCAAAGTTTTACTAGCAGCAATAGATGTTAGGGACTTAGGAAAAAACGACCAATAACATTGTGTTCTAACTTGTCAATTTGAGCTCGACAATGTACCTGGTACAACGGAAAGCGCTGTCGGGTTCAGTTCGACATAGGACCAGTAAGGGCTAAATAAATAAGTAAATTAAATAAGTAGTTAACCCTTATCCTGCTAACGTGGAGAATGTGGTGAGCTCCTAATAATGCCAGCAAATGGCAGATGGGATTTTATTTGGCGTTCAAAGATTTAATTGTGTCCATAATCCGTCGTGCACACAACATCAGTAATATCGATTGAAATTAAATACATATCGGGAAATTTCAAAAAGCGAAGGATCACGTAGGTGATTTGAGAAATTGCCAGCTTTTATTACATCAGAATATTCGTTTCTGCCCCCAGTGAAGTTACTACTGATCCTTATAGAGAGCCACATTTCCTCCTACAACCTCACATAAATAGGGAATTATTATTGTATCTGTTTTAATATTATACTGCTCTCTACAGTATAGATCATCGAAGTGGTATCTTCCTTTATATTTCCACATCCTGCAAGCGTTAATATTCTTTCCTTGGTGTGTTAAATAATCGTTCCTCTTCATTTTCCTTGATTTCTTCTTCCAAGTGATATTATGTGGGGTAGTGGCGTACCGAGGGGGGAGGTTGGGGGATCAAACTCCCCGAAATTCCGAAGGAACTCCAAAATCGTGCCAAATTCAACCCGATTGTGAAAATTGTTAAAAATTGCTGAATTTAGGACGCCAACACCCCAAGGTGTTAGGAAAAAGGCAGTAAAATTCTAAAACTACCGCCGGTTCGCAATTGTTTTACATTAGCAATGACAAATAAATTGGTTGTCATCATAAATAGTCTTAAAGTACCGAAAAGTAAGAAACATTTTACTATATGAAATGAAATTTGTTGTACGAAATTACAGCTGCCTCCAGAACCCCTGACTAGGGGGGCTACCGCCCACAGATCGCCGTTCTCTCTGTCCTCAACTGAATTTGTTGAACCTCCCCCACCCCAAAACAAAATTCCTGGGTACGCCACTGATGTGAGGAGTACATGTTCGCAAACCTATGCGAGAATTAAGGTTATCGCAGAGGTACTGATAAATGTTAGCCTTTTCTGGGATATTACGCCGTGTCACTTAGTTAACAAAAACCGACGGTACACAGAAGTAGCTGCCTCCATCTTCGGGCTCTAATCGGTTCCAATAAGGGACGAAGAATGTACGTAAAATGTAAAGGTAAAGCAGTCCCGTTACAGGCCTGGAGTGGCCCAGAGAGTTCCAGGAAGTTAAGGTTCCGAGATTACATGACAACGGCACAGGATGGTGGTAAGGTTGTCAGCCTTACGCACCGGCCGCCTTTACCCCCAGGAAATACTCCTGGTACTCATTTCTGTTAGAGGCTGAGTCGACCCCGGGGCCATGGTGCGATCTGAAGGATTTTATGTCAATGAAAAATCCACTGACACCAGCTGGGATCGAGCCAGCGACCTTCCGATTTGTAGCACAGCACCTTAACCACTGTGCTACCGCTGCGCCCCCCCCCCAGAATGTACGTAGTATTAGTGAATAATAATGCAACCAGGACTTGAGTGTGTTTCACGTTAATTTCGGAATGCCCACGTAGTCTGTGATGCGATATGCTGGGATCACATAAAGCGGTTCTACATCGAAGACAAATCCACAATCTGACTGTCTGCTTTGGGTCTTAGTCTTTGTCGGTGCTCCAACTTTTACTGTGCCTTGTTTATACGTGAAGTTTATAAAGATCTATGCATCGTGCATGACTAGGCGATAAACCAGTAATCACAGGGTACATCAAAATCCACGTCAACAATTCATTATGTAAGAAAACTAACAACATTTCATCCAGCACCTCAGTTTCGTCCTATCAACCCCACAGCACCCCCCTTCCTTTATGCTACTATAACAAAATCAACTTCTGTGTAAGAATCATCATTACTACTGAATCCATCAACTTTTCATAAGTTATGGATTTTATAATTCTTCAAATAGATCCTGGATACACTGTTACTAGTTGATGCATAAGTAGGTTTAATACTCAAGTTGAGATAAAGGTAAAGATCGCCCCATGACACACCCTGAAGGCTCAGATGGGAGTGAGGTGTATATATATAGTTATTCTTAACCTCGGGGCCAAATGGGGGTGGGTGTTTAACCACGGAAAGAAGCCAAAATATTTATTGCGCGGGAGGCAGGGTGGGTGTTAGGCCCAGTCTGGACGGGTGTGGAGAAGAGAAATTTTCTTGTAACAACCAAGGTTCAAACCCCGAACCGTCAAGCCTGTAACGTAGTAGCTATACCGCCCCCCACTGAAGCTGCTGTGCTGTCAGCACCACAGAACTGAAAAGACCGGCAGTGTAGGTATGACGTAACATTCAGGCGTATTCGCGTAACCAATGTTCCAGTGGAAAAGAATTAAGGATTGCACATTCTGTGTGTGTGTGTGTGTGTGTGTGTGTGTGTGTTTGTAGCCTTAGCTATCCAACACGTAATGCGCATGCGCCGTATTATATTGTCTTGTGGTCTGTCTGGCTGTAACATATTTTTCCACAATTTCTCATAACGGTACGATTTTCGGGGAAAAAACCATTATTCAACATAAAATTGTGTTTTGATTTTCTCTACAACTTTTGTCTGCAGCATTTCTCGCTGTAAGAAGAATTCAGCGAGATATTATCATAAATGTACAGTACAGGCCGTCATGTACAGTACCGTTATTCTGGTCAGGTTTTAATTAAACTTGCTTTTTCTCGAAAGGTTTTCGAAAGACAGTCAAATATCTAGTTTTTCGAAAATCCAACCAGTGGCAGCCGAGTTGTTCCTTTCGGACGGACAGTCAGACATGATGAACACAATAGTCTCTCCTGGAAATCTTTGCGAATGTGCCTAAAAACGGACCGTAAAGGTCTAAATTGTGGGGGATTGGACTGGCCTGGTCTGGTCTAAAGTGTGGGGGTTTTGATTGGACTGGTCTAAAGTGTCGGGGTTTGGACTGGACTGTTCTGGTCTAAATTGTAGGGGTTTGAACTGGACTGTTCTGGTCTAAAGTGTGGGGGTTTGGACTAGACTGTTCTGGTCTAAATTGTGGGGGTTTGGACTGGACTGGTCTAAAGTGTGGGGGTTTGGACTGGCTGCTTGTAAACAGTTTTGGGTTTCTCCTCCGACTGTTTGACGCTTGAAGATAGGATCAATAGGGTGTCCCTAAACATCGGTAACTAATTAGCAATATAAGCTTCCTGTTACATCCCGGAAAGGTTAAGATTTCAATCGCACCGCGACGACAGCCTGACCTTAGGCACGCCCTTGATGTGTTCTGACAGAGGTCCCAGAAGTGCACATTTACGAGGTGTTACATTTGTGATAACAAGAGCTGCCTGTAATGTTGGGTCTCACAAAATCCAGATTAACTCAAAGTGCTGTAAGATTAACGTTGCCACTACTTGTGCCCACAGTTTAGGTGTCCCCACTGTACCTCTCTATCAACTGCAGGCCGGGCGAGACGGAATACTTTCTTGTTGCTTTTGTAGGTAAGACCACAACGTTTATTACTCCTTTTTCCGTGCCTAATCATATTTCCTAATGTAATATTTTCACAGTGCTAACTCACTCATGATGAATGGCCATGAAACGTGCAGAAGGGGCGGAAAATATATGAAGACAGGGTAGAAAGAACGTATATAAGGCGAGGCAGAGCAGATGAACTGCAACCATTTCACTGCCTGAAGCCAACTAGAAATCCTTTACCAAATACTCTTCCTTAACAGTCGGTATAGCGAGGGGCTTACGGACTGGTGGGTTCGGGGCTCGAATCCCGGTAGGAGCAAGAAGATTTCTCTTCTCTTCGAAAATTTCAGACCGTCAGTGGGGCTCACCTAGCCTCCTACGCAATGGGTACAGGGGGTAAAGCGGTCGGGGCGTGAAGCTACCACGCACCTCCACCTAGTGCCGAGGTTAAGAATGAGTGGAGCTATGCCTCTATTCCTCTCATGGCTTGGACAAATAAATGAAACGAATGCTAATGATTTTAAAGTACCGTATAACCTGTGTATTGTATACATTATAACTAAATTGTTAACGCAAAGAAATTCTCTAATATTTTAAACAATATATCACACTTTACACAATTGCTTATTATGGTGAAACGGATAAGCAACATGTAACATCTCAGTTATTTCGCACAGTAATTACGACTGTTTTTGCTCATATTTTACGGCGATGGAAAACCTGAAGATGGGAACTGCGCTCTTCTGGGTTGTTAAGAGGCGGGTAGTGGTAATTTCTTTCCGGCGGGTTTTGAAGATAGGACCAATAGGTTGTCCCAAAACGTCGGTAAGAAACTGCCACCACTCGTTGCGTAATAACCCAGAAGAGCGCAGTTCTCATCTACTTTGCGGCGGAAGCCGGAAATCTCGCATGGCCTGAGGATGACCAAGATCTGCCGAAACATGTTTCCTATGCAACGTCAGTTGCTGAAAATGCGTGTAGTAAAACGTGTGTTGGCGGTATTAGTTTCCTTACATGTCTACGCTATATAAAGGGATGCTTAACGTAAAATTTGGATTTGAACCGAACTTGTCAGAAGTGAAAATCTGGCAGCGTTGACTATAAATTATGTTGTTTTATAGAAAGAAAACCCATATTTTTTTGTTTAATGGCTCGACAGTCCCCACTGCGCCTAGGCTTCTTCTGTGAGGTCCCTCGATCGCCCTCAGACACACTCGGTAGGACTCCTCTAGACGAGGGATCGGCCCGTTGCAGAGACCTCTACGTGACAACACACAAACACTCATAAGAGACAGACACCCAAGCCATCCGACGGGATTCGAACCCGTGATCCCAGCAAGCGATCGGTCTCAGACCTACGCCTTAGACCGCACAGCCACCGGGATCGGCGAAAAGCCGTACAGTCTGGTGTAAAATTTAATATAAATCTAACGAGTACTTCTAGCTGCTACTCTCAAAATGGTGATAAAGTTTTCTTCGAAATGTTGGTATCAGCTACCAGATTACACTGTGTCACATCCGATAAGACAGTGCTCATCACAGAAATAAACTCGTGCACCGTTATGGGGAGAAACACAACGGGATTTACTCGTCGTGCAAAAACACTTCCTTTTGTGTTTCGTCGTTAAGTTGTCCGTAACAGCCAGGTTATCCCATTCCGGACAGAAACCCCGTCGTGAACCCAATGACGGGGCACGGGTTTCAATTACCGGTACGGATAAGAGAGCTTCCTCTTCTTGGGTCCACCCAGCCCTCTGCCCAACAAGCATCGAGGGATTTTTCTCCCAACACTGTGGTGTAAAGCTGACTGCTGGCGTCCACAAACAAATATCTGCAGCAGCTGGTCCCATAATGTGGTCCAAGGATTATTGTTAAATACCTGCCTCACTTTTCTTTAACTATCCACTTTGTTAACATGACCAAGTCAGTTGAACCGACTTATTCTGACAAATAAAACTACCCAAAGTACCAAAGTACCCAAAGTACCCTAAGCACCCAAATTACCCAAAGCACCAAAGTACCGAAAGTACCGAAGTACCCAAAGTACCCGAAGTACCCAAAGTACCAAAGTACCGAAAGTACCGAAGTAACCAAAGTACCCGAAGTACCCAAAGTACCAAAGTACCCAAAGTGCATTCTGACAAATCAAAGTACCTAAAACTCTAAATAGCTACATTAATTCTTCATTATATCGCCTTCTTCAGTTTTCGTTCACTTTAATTCCCCCCAAACATTCCTTTTAAAACTTTTCTTTCAAAAGCAGCCAAATATTTAGCAATATTTTTATTTAAAGTCCACGATTCTGCTCCATATGTTGCTTGCCTCTGGTTTTGTTACTGCCTTATAGATTCTTACATTTTCTGCTCTGATTACTGATTGGCTCTTTAGCAGAGGTAGAAGTGCGTAATGTGTTCTATTTGCATGTGTGATTTTTTTTTTAATCTCTGGTCTTAATTCATTGTTATTTGTTAAAATTTTACCAAAATATGTATAGCCTCGCTGTGTCAAAACTATCGGACACGATAGAATCATTCTTGTAATTTTTAGCCAAGCACTGTACAAGGCTCCCTGATGATGGATCATCTGTGATCCGAAACATGTTGGAGCACTTTTAAGTATTTTATAATTTTAATTGTATCTACATATTATATACTGTGCATTAGTTGGATAATAAAGTGTTTAATTATCACTGATGCACGGTGCAAACATGAAGATTTTTTATTCATTTCATCATCTTTAACTGAACTTCTCTAATCGCATCCCAATAACAAATTGCGCTTGTTTGAGGTGACACCAAATTTTTTGGTAAATGACGTCTATCAATAATAATATGTTTGCTCGTCATTCCGAACTCCAGAACGTGTTATGTCTTGTGACTTGTGACTATGATTTTGCCAGGCAAAAAAAAGATTATATATGTTATTTCCGGCGACTGACGCGGAGTGGTCTCACTCACGCCAGTACGACGCACTTGCAAAAGCTCTCAGTTCTGGTAAAAGGTAAAGCAGTCCCGTTACAGGCCCGGTGGGGCCCAGAGGATTCTTAGGAAGTTAAGGTTCCCAGATTTCATGACAACGGCACAGGATGGTGGTAGGTTGTCAGCCTTACGCACCGGCCGCCTTTACCCCCAGGAAACACTCCTGGTACTCATTTCTGTTAGAGGCTGAGTCGACCCCAGGGCCATAATGCGATCGGAAGGATTTTATGTTAATGAGAAATCCACTGACACCAGCAGGAATCGAACCAGCGACCTTCCGATTTGTAGCACAGCACCTTAACCACTGTGCTACCGCTGTCCCCCTCAGTTCTGGTGCCGATTCAAATTTTAGTCTGTGGAGATGACATCCTTTTGTGTCACTGTAAATCAATCCATAACCATTTCAGTCAAACACAAATATTTTTGCTATAAAAACAATTTAGTTTTTTTAAAAAGGAATTTGCTACATGTTTCGGCCAAATTTTAAATCATGTTCGCCGATTGGCTATACACACTTCCCGCTGAAGAAACCCACAAATTCGCTAGGGGAGGGCAAATGAAACTTCTCCGTCTTCTACCAAAATCATTAGACTAAGACACCTAAGGTCGATTCCCAGTGGCCGTGCGACCTAAGTCTTTGGTCTGCGGCCGCTCGCTTGCTGGGATCGTGGGTTCGAATTCCGCCAAGGGCTTCGATGTCTGTCTCTTGTGAGTGTTATAGAGGTCTCAGCGAAGGGCCGATTAGTCGCTCAGAGGAATTCTACCGGCTGCAGTTTGCCAGAGTATGATCGTGAAGCCTCGACAATAAAGAGGCCTGTGTCCACTAGGGGCTGTTGCCTTTTGGAAAAGAAAAGCTACTTCCCTGAACTGTCAACAGGTGCACACCTAAGAAATCTGTTTTATCCTTCATATTCACATTTGGTCGGACCGCTGTCAAACAGACGGCAGTCACACTTGAATTCCAATTTTGCACTTTTAATTATAAGTAGCTTAATATAGTACTGTGGGCCAGGTAGCTCAGTTGGTATAATGACTGAGCTACGGGCTGGACTGTCCAGGATCGAATCCCAGTGGGGACGAGATTTTCCGCCAGTCCAGACCGGCCCTGAGACCCAACCAGTCTCCTGTAAAATGTGTACCGGGGCTTTCCCGGAAGTAAAGTGTGGCCGGGGCGTGCTGTTGACCATTCACCCCTTCTAGTGCCGCGGTCATAGAAGAGTAGAGCTATACTGGACCCTCTGGACCACACCGGGCCTGTAACGGGAACACTTTACATTTACTTTTTTAATATAGTACTAAGATCACGCGTAATGACCAGCAATGCCTTCATACGCAGTGAACATTCCCAATTTACAGCCATACTTTAAACTTCATAATCCCATCCTAGCATATGGCGCGTATGGGTGAGGAGAGGAGGTGTATAGGGTCTTACTGGGGATAACGGAGGGAAGGAGACCACTGGGGAGACCTAGGCATAGATGGGTGGATAATATTAGGATGGATCTCCAAGAGGTGGGATGTGGGTATATGGACTGGATTGGGCTGGCCCAGGATACAGACAGGTGGCGGACGCTTGTGACTGCGGTAATGAACCTTCTGGTTCCGTGAAATGCGGGGAATTTCTTAACTAGCTGCAAACCAGTTAGCTTCTCAAGGAGGACTCTGCACCATGGAGTAAGTAAGTATTCCCCTCCAAGAGATACTATTCAGAATGGAAGTGTGGTGCATGGCCAGTTAGAACAGCTAATCGAGACACGCAGCTGGCCCGAACCGCTCGAAGTAACCTGTTAAACATCTGTGCAGTAAAGTAACATATTCGAGTGCCATTAAAATTACAGATTAGAAGCTACGGCTTGAACATTTGTGAAGCTGATGCTCCAACAGAACGCAAAGTGCCCTACACAGCTGTCTGGACATTCAGTCTAAAAGGACATCACATTTGCTCTTGTGTTAAGAGTGGGTACAGGGAACAGTTTGAGGTTGAGTTTGATCTCATGATTTATGTATGTAACTTTGACGTCAGCGATGACCACAGAAAAATAAGAGTGAAGTATTTCTTGAATTCAGTAATCGATGAAACATGTGCGCTCTTTCCCGACGGCTGTACGTAAAGAAAATAGAAAACAAAACAAATTACATGTTTTATTCCACCGTTATTGTGGCTATGTATAGAATTATATATATATATATATAT
>Ga0131853_10026846_pt1 | contig 10352 bp, 6 predicted proteins | sample TergutLab28metaG_FD_92764 | JGI IMG/M metagenome (GOLD analysis project Ga0131853, IMG submission 92764) | Labiotermes labralis P1 segment gut microbial communities from Petit-Saut dam, French Guiana - Lab288 P1 (version 2) (version 2) | ecosystem: Host-associated > Arthropoda: Insects >... | reverse complement strand
TTTTCTAGACCTGGAGCCGCTACTTTTTTCATTCAAGTAGCTCCTCAATTGACCTCACGAGGCTCACGAGGCTGAGTGGACCCCGTTCCAGACCCTCTACTACTCAGAAAATCTGGTAGCGCCAGGGATCGAACCCGGGACCTCTGTATCTGTAGCCAGAAACTCTGACCACTAGACCACAGAGGCTGTCTTCGTGAGGCCATACCGCACGAAATTTAAATTCTGTAGATGGTGTTTTCGCCACTGATAAAATCCAATCCTTCTTTAGAAACCCTTCAGCTGACAAATATTACAAATGAATTATTTGCGATAGTTCATCACCATCATGTTCCTGAAGGGCTAGGCGTGTTTTCTGTCCCTTTATTTACGATAGTTTTTATTTATAATGTTCAGTTTCAAGTTACGGATAGTTTTCGTCTTATGTAAAAGTTTCTTTCCTGAAACTTCTACGTACCCCAAAATTTACGCAAGTCGGAATTGACACCACTCCCACTTATTTGTCACACACCGTCGGTTGCTACAATACTAATGTACATGTGTAAAATATTATATCAGTTTTTTAATCACATAATATATGGAATAATTACAGCATTAATAACATTATTATATATAAAGCCGATTCTAGTGGCTGCACGGTGTAAGACGTGGGCCTTCGGCCGCACGCATGCTGGGTTTGCGAGTTTGAATCCCACCGGGGTCGTGGATGTCTTTCTGTTATGAATATTGTGTGTTGTCAGTTAGAGGTCACTGCCTCGGGTCGATCACTCGCCCAGAGGAGTCCTACCGACTGTGGTACGCCCAATGAGTGTGATCGCGAAAACCTTTCAGGAGCGGCCATAACCCGGAATCAGGTGGAAGCGCCACAAGGAAAAAATATGACACAAACATTAATTAATGTTAATAATTAATAAGCATTAATTACGTAAGCCCGAGTTTACGTTAGGCGCATATTACGTAAGCTGGAACCTGTCTATGGTCAAAATGAAGGCATCCGTGCAGTCCTGAAAGTGGCGTCGTGACACCGGTGACCACTCTTAGTCGCTTAACCTAAGCCATCTTGGTTCTTTTCAACTTTACCGTGACCAGTAATGGCCTCCATCCACCCCACCTCAAAAAACTCAGTTCTCTTTATGCATTATAATTGTTTTTATCTGCCCATTTGGCTGGGGGCGGACCTTAATCTAAGGTGTGCACAATGTTGCGCATTATTTTAGAACGGCTACGGCGTATGTTTATACTCGAATCGATTTGCATTTACACCTGTGGCAGAATTCAGTCCGCTTGGCCAGCCCCTCGTTATTTCATATACGTTTCAACGACAGACCTCGTTTCCAAGTGGCCTGTCTCATTCACATTTTCCCCACATCATACTTAATTATTATAGCGCCTGGACTTGGTCGCCAATGCCTCGTCTGTGATAAGGTTGAAGTTGACATTAAGTAGGTGTTTTTATAGTTGACAGTGTGCCCTTTATGTTGCGGACGCATTAAAAGGGTACGCGTTTCCAGCAGCAGTCGGCTTGATCTAGACTTACACGATGTTTCTCAGACACTTCATGCAAAAGTAGTGTATTATCTTAGAATATGTTGTCCCATATTGTTCTTGGTATTTCTGAGTTCTTGCACATGGTCAACGGTCTGATACCTTTAAACAGACCGTAACAAGCTCTTTCCATATCCAGTGAAATTTTCTAGGGCACGTAGCCGGGTTAAGATGTGAAGGTTTTCCGACGTTTGGGGAACTAGCTCTGTCCCCATCTTCAGGGTGGTTTAGTAGCACCAAAACTGACGACCAACTATCCAACTTGGCGCTGTGTATATTTCCATTCGGCCAGTCGCATGATGGAATGCGACCCCTCTGGTTACCTATGCCTACCTACTTATCGTTCTTGAACCTTTCCCCAGAATTCGACGTTATGTAACTTTTTCAGTGGAAACAGCGTCGTTAAACTAACAATCATTAGATCTAGTGAAGGGCTGCATGATATGACTCCAATTGCATGCAACAGTTGAGTAGAGAGTGCAATTAGAAACGGAATATTTGTCAGTATGTAAATTGCAGGAAATTTAAATAATTCATGTCTTCGTGTTGTTATATTTCGATTTTCTAAGAGCCGGGTATATAAAACTTTCACATTTTTCAGAAACTATCTCTATGCAGAATGTTTCGTTTAAGATGTACCATACTTGGGGGATTTTACTATGTGATTCATTTCGAATGTAAAATGTTACATCAACATTCGCCCGATTACCAACCGGTATGCCACTAAGAGCATTTTATGTGCGCGTATGTTTTTAACTAAACATTTCGCAAAACTTTCGGTTTTTTATACTCTACAAATTGTAAGAAATTTGTGTCACATAACACCACAGTAAAAATATGTATGTCCTTCAAGCCTTAAGGCATTACACAACAGTGTCCTCTAACACTACAAAACAAAGGCAGCGATTAAGTCGTACCCTACCTTATGTACAATGTCACAAGAAAATGGTGTGTCAGATAACACTACACAAGATAAAGTCGATTTTTAGCTGCGTTACCGAGTTAGTTAACATAATTATGTTACAACATGAAAGAAAACATCGGTTTTGATGATATAATATCAAAGGAATTCAGTTTCTGTTGCGTTACTCTGATTACTGTTCAAAATGGCCACCATATTTCTGTATGTACAAATTCTGCGCGTCTCGAAGAAAATTTGTTGCTTCTCTGGTAATTTCATTATTTCGTCTTACGAGGTTACCGGACCCCACTCTTCGCTGCAAGAATTCTCTTGTCTACTGTTGTTGCCTGTAGACCATGTATTGCATCTGCCCCCTACGAGAAGTAATCCAAGGACGTGAGATCTGGTGATCCCGCAGTCCAGGCCTATGGATGACAACGAGTGCGAAGTACGAGAGAGTAGTGTTGGGCAGAAGTTGGTATAAGCGTGAATGTGGATCGTGAGAACTGATACCGCGCAATATCGTACAGTATCCTGAAAAGTTAATTTGCTCGTAGCGATTTAACGCTTGATACTTCGACGTATGTTCATATATGGTCTGTCCCAAAAGTAATGAGAATGATTTTATTTTTCGTAGCGCAGAAGGGCCAGGAAAGGAAAGTGGTGGTCGAGGCAGGCGGAGGGGGAGCCCAGGTATACAGTTTGACCTTCCTCAGTTGAGTCCGCATCTTTGTAGCAGTCGGTGCGTTCGCAAAGTGTGTAGTAGTTTTTGTATCTTGTCATGGGCGAAAATGCAGAGGAGTCTGGAGCAGCGTTATGCGATTAATTTCTGCGCGAAACTCGGAAAATCTGGTTCCGAAACGTTGCAGTTGTTGAGGACAGCTTATGGGGATGCTGTTTTGTATTCAGCCCAAGTCTTCAGGTGGCACAAGGCGTTCAAGGACGGAAGGGAGAGCGTTGAGGACAAACAGCGCGCAGGGCGTCCTTCAACTTCAAGAATTGAGGACAATGTGGCTCGTGTGAAGGCTGTTCTGGATAGGGACCGACGTTTGATTGTGCGATTAATCGCAGAGGAGGCAGGACTACCCAAAACGGACGTCCACCGAAACATTACGGAAGATCTGCACATGAGAAAAATTTGTGCGAAACTGGTCCCGAAGAATTTGTCTGATGTATGGGAATTTTTGGCTCAAAATAATATCACAACGCTTCCCCACCCACCGTACAGCCCTGTCTTGGCTTTGTGCGATTTCTTTTTATTCTCCAAGTTCAAGACCCACCTCAAAGGACATCAATTTTGGGACAGTTGAAAATGTCCAGGCAGCTGCGACGAAGGCTTTGAACAACATCTCAAGTGAAGACTTCCTCCACTGCTATGAAGAATGGCAGAAACGCTGGAATCGCTGTATTCGATCACAAGGAGCCTATTTTGAAGAGGATAAACTGTAGTTGCATATATGTTCCATAAAAAAAAATCATTCTCATTACTTTTGGGACAGACCTGGTATAACATTTTTTACTCAAAAGAAGCAGTTCCGTTACAGGCCTGGACAGGCCCAGAGAGTTCCAGGAAGTTTAGATTTTCAGATTCCGTGACAACGGCACAGGATGGTAGTAGGTTGTCAGCCTTACACACCGGCCGCCTTTACCCCCAGGAAATACTCCTGGTACTCATTTCTGTTAGAGACTGAGTCGACCCTAGGGCCATAGTGCGATCGGAGGGATTTTATGTCAATGAAAAATCCACTGACACCAGCTGGGATCGACCTTCCGATTTGTGGCACAGCACCTTAACCACTGTGCTACCGCGGTGCCCTCATAACATCCTGAAATTTGACCCACCTTATGCGGAACGTGCTGTATTTAAATGAGTGCCACAAGTTGAATGGCATTATTGCAGTTTATGTCTCAAGGCCCGAAGTCTTTATTATTCACGTCACGGTTTTCAGAAGCACAAACACGGTCTGGATTCCAGTGGCACGCTGGCAACCTGTTACTTGATTCATACAATCTTATGAATTATTCTACGCCAGCCAGATTTTCGTATTGTCAATTTACTGTGCGTTCTCGAAAAATACAGTATGTTGTGTCGTGTCTTTTATTCTTGGCCACGAGTCTAGGCATAAAGTGCCATCACCAGGCGAAAATATACATAATCTAGAAGGTTCCTGATTATTAGCTTTTTAAAGCCTAGCGTTTTTACGTACCAACAGGATTAAAATTAAACAATTCTATATTGTGCTCACTTTGCGTTGAGTGTTTTGTACGGATCTCAGAACAGACAGCGGCCTTTGCTGTATACATCATTAACTCATTGGTTTTTATACCCGTGGAGGAAAGTGTTTACAGCGCGGTACGGACTGTTTCCAAATATAAAGCAGATTACGTTTCATCTGTAAAAGGTCAGAATGGAAGATTAAATTGATAGTTCACTAGAAAATATTATGTGTACCTGAAAGAAGATTTACTTTAGAGGTTAGGCAAGTTTCAACTCATTTTCTTAACTTATGTATTGATTGTTATTTATTTTTCAATACGAATCTTTCATAGGTGAAGTGTTGTACTGTTTTGGGGCATTGTGACGGCGTGTTTTTGGAACACTTATTTTACTGGATTTCGATGCCCAACATTAGCTTACGTTTTGTTGGATCTTGCAATTTTGTTGTAGAAAGGTTAATATTTCACGTGATCTGAAACCATATAATCAAATTTTATATTAATAATTGTCCAACGAGATCAACACAAAGCAGTCTATTTATCAGTCTGCATGTTCACTCTACATGTTGCGGGTGTCAACCACACCCATCATCAGGTGTACACAAAACTGCAAAACTGTAACTACAGCCTCCGGTACTGGTCGTATTTTTGTGCAGCTCCAACGTGGCCACTTGTGGTCACGTTGGAGGGAGGTAGCTGCACAAAAAATATGACCAATACCTGAGGCTGTGGTTACAGTTTTGTGTACTCCTGATGGCGAGTGTGGTTGACACCCGAAACATGTAGAGTTTGATTATGTGAATTTAATGTTTATGGTTCCATGCATTTGTCAAGAACAAAAATTTTGAGTTCATGGATTATATTGACTCCTTTTCTCCTGCAGATGATTCTGTAATTTTTAGACGAGAGATATTTGGCTGTTAAAGGCTTGTCGAGGCTCTCCGATGATTAAAGCTTTCCGTGAGGGCACGAAGTGTCTCGTAGAGGTGTCAATACGAGCATGGTAAGGCAGTGCCGTGATAAGGTTGTCTGTCATGTGCTGAGGGTTACTGCATCACGTGTGAAAGAATTAACGTACATACAGACAGTCAATTATACAACGTTTATTTGCAGCTAAGTCTTGTTCGAGATGGGCCAAACTATCTAGTTCCCAAAACCTGTAAAAATGAAAGAGGCGTTTGAATTTAAACCTATTTTGAAGACTCAGCCCACTGAAAAAGAAATGTGTAAATCATTCCTAAAAGCAAACTTTTCTTTCCTTCCAGTCTTTATTTTCTCCTTATTTTGTATCCTGCCGTTTTTTAGCTATTCCTATAATAGTTTGCAAGTATAGAGTTATTTCTGTTTTGTGACATTCATGATGAGATTATAAGCGAATTGTGCTTATTTAAGTAGCCTTACATATAAGAGTAGACTTAATTTTGACGCAGGGTGTGTGTTGATGAACTTATAACAACATAATGACTGTTTGCCTTGGAATTAGAGAGGCTGTTCAGAAGTTCGTTATGCGCAGTAAGCTCCTCACGAGTGCACCCAAATAAGTACATCTTATGAACTGAAACTGAGGGAACAATTCCCTTGTCCAGCAGATAGTATACTGCTTCTTGTAAAATGTTACCTGTCCAACCAAGTGAAACGGAGTGTTTGCACTCATGGGTTTAGTGCGATGATGTTTCCAGAACCAATTTACTTGGTGGCGGATCAACAGCAGGTGTTTCTGCAATACATTCACCCGATTCTCAGTCAGAAGAGGCGGTCTTCTAAATCGAGTTTCTTTAACATACCCATGAAATCCGCAAAGATCTGAGCTCTCGGGTTGAGAAAACGTGATTTCGTTCAGAGGTGATAAAAGAGATTTCTTCAGCTACATAAATTTAGGGCCTATTTGACGTCCGTATGTGAGATGATTGCAACTGGTAAATTGGCGTGGGTGTGGGATGAAGTATTTCTGCAAAGTTATATAACGTGTCTGGTGCGGTTGAAGGACGCAACGAATGACCTTACTCATTCCACTTGATCTTAAGTCAGCGATTTGAACATAGGACCTCTCCAATACAAATCAGAAGTACCAGCTACTAAACAGCGGAGACCGATGCGAATTAAATTAGTTGAAATAATTAGAGCTAAATAGTCTATAGCAGTTTTATTGCCTATGGAACTTTTATCATTATTTCCAGTTTTCTTGGTTTTTTAATATTGTAATTTCAGTGTTTTGAGCGTCAGAATTCGGGATACTGTCAAATTACAATATTATATGGCGTGGATGATAGGTGATTGAATGAGTGTGGAACATTGGTGGAATGGTACTGACAAGGGAGATAAGTATGGAGCATTGGTAGAGTGATATTTACAGGGGAGATGAGTATGGAGCATAGGCGGAATGAAACTGACAGGGGAGATGATTATGAGGCATTGGTGGAATGATACTGAGAGGGGAGATGAGTATGGGGCATTGGTGGAATGATATTAACAGGGGAGATGATTATGGAGCATTGGTGGAATGATACTGACAGGGGAGATAAATTTGGATCATTGGTGGAATGATATTTACAGGGGAGATAATTATGGAGCATTAGTGGAATGGTACTGACAGGGGAGAGAAGTATAGAGCATTGGTGGACTGATACTGACAGGGGAGATGAGTATGGAGTATTGGTGGAATGGTACTGACAGGAAAGATAAATGTGGAGCATTGGTGGAATTATACTAACAGGGGAGATGAGTATGGAGCTTTGGTGGAATGGTACTGACAGGGCAGATAAGTATGGAGCATTGGTGGAATGATACTGACAGGGGAGATGAGTATGGGGCATTGGGGGAATGATACTGACACGGATAAACGAGGTACTTGAAGAGAACATTTTGAGGGGTACTTTGTTTATCGTAAATGTCTCTAGCCTGGAAATGAAGCCAGAATCCCACGGTGTGAATTCGACGATTGGCCTCCTTAGTCATGGCACATCATTCAGCTTCAGTTGCTGAGATTAAGTTAAATCGTCATATTACTCTGAATGGTACACTAGATAGAGTTTGAAAAGAAATGTTGTGGCCATTTTTATGATTCCGGTTGTCACACGGGTAGACCTAAGAATGTTCATGAAAACTCATTAGAGTAAATACTCCATCCAGCCTACATTCTAGTCGGTTTTACCTGAGTTATGGAATGTAACTGCTACGATAAACTCTTCGGGGTGATGGTTATAGAGCTTTTTTGTCAAGCCACGTTTAACTAAAAATTTATTCTTTTCAAAATTTTGTGTTCCCTCCCGGTTTGATTTTGCTTCTCCTAGACTTAGCATTTTGGTTTATTTTGTCTCGTAGATAAAATGTGTGTAAGTTTTCAGGTTTCCGCGGTGGTTCTTGATCAGATGACGGTTTCGCTTAGGTTTTTACCCCCTGCGGTGTTACTAGTAAACTGCCACTGCTGGAAGCACCGCTGGAAATGAATTTTTGGGATCGCGTGTAGAACGGTTAGCGAGTCTTTGTGTTTTTACACTGAGGGTACTGTTGTTAGGCTTTTGGATCTTAACAGTAAGCCCACGTTTCTTGTTCTGTTGTGGCCTTCGAGAAGTTTGACCATTTCTAATAGAAGAACGTCGCTGCTTGTGTTTGTTGGTAAGGAGCCGGAACACGGACTCGGCGGAGGTCCGCCGCGTGCTGCAGTTCCACCCTTGACTCCGCTGGCATGTTCCTCCATACGAGAGACCTAACATGCCAGCAATCCCCGAAACGATAAGTCATCGGCATTCGTTGAAGATTTTTTAGACCTTTCTCCATATTGTCCTCTGTTCGACTTGAGGACGGACGACTTGGACGTTCACAGTATTCCACCGAATTTCCCCAGGTTTGACGATAAAAACATTCGAAACCTATGTTCTTCCCTTAACATTGTCATCCAAAGCTGCTTGGATTATTTCGCTTGTTTCGGACAGATTGTCTGAGTCTGAAGCGCAGCTTACTGAAAATGCCTTGTTCCTTTGACTAAGCCATAGAAAGTTACGAGTCGCTCGTAACACTTATAGAAATCAGCATCCCTTAGGAATAAACACAGCAGATTTTTGCCGTGAAAACGAGTATACTAGTGGCAGGAATTTGTAATGCCTGTCACTGTGGGTCCTAGCGGTATGTTCGGGAATTTCGGATATGTCTTCAAAAGTTAACTGTGATGTGAAATGTTATCATCATCATCATCATCATCATCATCATCTCCTTTATGTAGGGTATTTATATTTATATTCCTGAGACAAACTATGTCCCTAGGGAATACAGTGTTGTAGCTATTTTTTTGTTACTATTCATGGTGCTTATATCGTTAGTTTCAGTATTGAATCTATTGTACTTTTACATTAGTACTTTCCGAAGTATGTGTGCAGTGCCCAATATGGCTGTTTTCTGGAGTTCCTTGAATTCATGTTTTCCTGATATGTTGCTCACGTATTTTCTGAATGAATTTCAAAGAGCCCCAGTCGCCTCTATTATTACTGGTATCATATCTGTTTTTACATTCCATATGCGCTGTATTTCTATTGTAAGGTCTTCATATTTTAGAATCTTCTGTGCTTCTTTTTTAATCACATTTCTGTCTCCTGCGATTGCAACGTCTATTAACATGCGTGTTCTTTTTCATTATCACGGATTATACGGTCATGTTTGTTTATTATTATTATTATTTTCATCATCATACTCATCATCAACGCCTTTTTACGGGGTGTTTACAATCGTGAACCTGGAATAAATAATGTCTCTAGGATCTATGGGTTAACAGCTATTCTATGGTTAAAATATATCACGCATGTAAACGTTCTGCACTTCTACTATGGAACTTCTGGAAGCCTGTTTGCAGTGCCCAGTATGGATGCTTTCTGTAGTTCCTTGATGTCAGGCTTTCTTGTTATGTTGCTCAGATATTTTCTGCATGATTTTCGGATGGTACCATTTGCCACTATTATTACTGGTAACAATTGTTTTTGCATTCCACATGTGCTGTGTTTCTATTGCAAGGTCTTTATATTTTAAGAATATTTCGGCTGCTTCCTTGATCTCATTTTTATCTCCAAAAATCGCAGTGTCTATTAACAAGACATGTTCCTTTTTCGTTGTCACGCACTATGGGATCCAGTTCATCGTTAGGGATGGGTCTATCAGTTTTCGTTTGTTGATTCCATAATATTGTTATCTTACGTTCATTTCTTGTTTCTAGTAATTTTTGTGCATGCGCATATCAACATTCCTTTCCTAATTTTATCCTTACTTCCCTGCGTATAGTGAAGTGGAGTTGAACACACTCTATCGTGCCTCTTTATATATTGCTTTTGTGTCAATATTGGACGTGCTGATATAGTGTGGCATATTGTTTATTATTATAATTCCCTTCTCTGCTTCTGATTGTTGCTTCCTGCTGGCTATTATTATTATTATTATTATACAATATGCATGTCTCCTGTCACAGGTATTTCTTCCTGGTACTTCTCTTGAAACAGCGGTGATCCCCACCGCTCAGGCTTCAAGCTTCACATTGCAGTACTTTCTGTATTATGTGTGATGTTCCAAGTATAGCTGTCTTTTGTACTGAATCTATCGAATGTTTTCCTGGTATAGTTTCCAAATTTTTCTTTAAACTTCTCGTTACTATTCCAGTGGCCCCAATTATTACTGGTACAATCGTACATTTCAGGTTCCACATTCGTTGTAT
>Ga0131853_10026843_pt1 | contig 10352 bp, 7 predicted proteins | sample TergutLab28metaG_FD_92764 | JGI IMG/M metagenome (GOLD analysis project Ga0131853, IMG submission 92764) | Labiotermes labralis P1 segment gut microbial communities from Petit-Saut dam, French Guiana - Lab288 P1 (version 2) (version 2) | ecosystem: Host-associated > Arthropoda: Insects >... | reverse complement strand
ACAAACGTTACGGATTCACAAAGTTTATTATTGTTGTACCGTCCGTGGCTATCCGTGAAGGTGTATATAAATCTTTTCAAATAACGGCTGACCATTTTGGCGTACATTATGATAATGTACCTTGCCGTTATTTTATTTACAACTCTGCAAAGTTATCTGATGTACGCCAATTTGCAACATCAAACAATATTGAAATTATGATAATCAATATAGATGCTTTTAAAAAGGCTGAAAATATCATCAATCAGGCACAGGACAAGCTAAACGGTGAAACAGCTATGCGATATATACAAGATACACACCCTATTGTTATTGTGGACGAACCGCAAAGCGTGGATAACACACCAAAGGCACGGGAAGCTATACAAAGTCTTAATCCTTTGTGTGTTTTGCGGTATTCTGCAACCCATAGAGAAAAAACTAATCTTCTTTACAGCCTTACCCCTGTGAACGCATATCAAAAAGGTCTGGTTAAGCAGATTGTTGTGTCTAACAATACGGTTGAGGGTGCGTTTAATAAGCCCTATATTGCCCTTAAATATGTACAGCAAGAAGGCGGATTTAAGGCAAAAGTTGAGATTGATGTACTTGGTAAAGGTGGAGTAGTTAGTAGAAAAATCGTAACCATTAAACCTGGTGACGATTTGTTTATCCTTTCTGGTAAGCGTGATATTTATGATGGATATATTTTAGAGGGGATTGATTGCGCCCCCGGTCGGGAGTATATAGAATTTGCAAATACCGAAACAATAGCACTTGGCAGAGCTATAGGCAGTATTGATGAGAATATCATTAAACGAGCTCAAATCATGCGGACGCTTGAAGCACATTTAGACAAAGAGTTGCGATACACTGAGCTTGGTATCAAGGTTCTTTCGTTATTTTTTATTGATGAAGTAGCAAAGTACCGTACAGCAGAGGGTGGAAAAGGTATTTATGCCGAAATGTTTGAAGCTTGCTATGAGGAACTTATGGCAAAATCAAAATATACTGCTCTAAAACCAAAATTTCCTGCCAGCGTGGAAACTGTTCATAATGGTTATTTTTCGCAAGATAAAAAAGGTATATTCAAAAATACCAAAGGTGATACATTGGCAGATGACAACACATACAACACAATTATGCGTGATAAAGAGTGGCTACTATCTTTTGAATGTCCGTTACGTTTTATATTTTCGCACTCCGCACTTAAAGAGGGGTGGGATAATCCTAACGTATTTCAAGTATGCACATTGATAGAGCATAAATCGGTATTTACACAACGCCAAAAAATTGGGCGTGGGTTACGTCTTTGTGTAGACCAAGATGGCAACCGCATTGAAGATAGAGACATAAATATACTCCATGTCATGGCTAATGAAAGCTTTGCGGAGTTTGCGGCATTATTGCAAAAAGAGATTGAAACTGAAACGGGGATTAAGTTTGGTATATTCCAAATTAGCTTACTTGTTGGGAGAACTTACGATGAAGAAATTGAGGTTGAAAATATTGTAACTGGTGAAGAATCAGCATTAGTCATCGAAACCTTAAAATCGGCAGGAATAATAGACGACAGTGGTAAAATTGCAGACATTATGAAACCTGAAGAAGTAGCGATGAAAATTGAAGCTACCATCGCAACTACAGAAGCTATATCAGAGCCAGTCAAAGACATTGCTGCAAAAGTTGTTTCTATTGCTGTGCAAATGGCTCAACCTATATCAGAAACAGTAATAACTGGTACAGTCTATACGGAAACCATCATAGAAGAAAAGGAAATCTCGTATGATGATGCCACAGAAATAATGGCTGAGCTTATTGATAAAAAACTAGTAACTAAAGACGGTAAAATGACCGAGTCTATGAGAAGGCAGATTGAAGTAGGTAATCTTGACCTAAGCAAACGCCATAGCCCAGCCAAACAATTAGCTATTTTGCAAGCTGCCCAGTATGCTAATACTAAGGTGGTTATTCGTGATGACAGCAAAGAAGTTAAAGTTAAACTCAAAAAACAAGTTATGTTGTCGCCTGAATTTTTGGATATTTGGGATAAAATCAAACAGAAGACCACATATAGGGTGAAAATTGACCAAGACGAACTAACTATGAAATGCGTAGAAGAGCTAAAGAATATGCCTAAAATTCCAAAAGCACGGCTTGTTTCACAAACTGCTGATATTGATATCCAAACATCAGGAGTAACCCACATTGAGCGTGGGCTACGTACCACAACTTTGGAGGACGATTACGAGTCACTTCCTGATATAATCCATATTATTGCAACAGAAACATTATTGAAGCGTTCTGATGTAAGCCGTATTTTGAAAACAAGCGGTCGTGGTGAGGATTTTCTAAATAATCCGCAAGCTTTTACAGAAAAGGCAATGTCAATAATATCTCGTAACCGCCACAATATGGCTATTGATGGCATTAGCTATATCAAGTTAGCAGGGCAAGAGTATTATGCTCAAGAAGTTTTTGGTATTGATGACTTGTCGGCAAACATTGAACGAAATAGCATAGCCGTAAATAAGAGTGTTTATGACCATGTTATTTATGATAGTGGAATTGAAAGCAGATTTGCCCAAAGCCTAGATAACGACCCTGATGTAAAACTGTTTTTTAAAATCCCAAGTCGATTTACAATAGAAACACCAATAGGCACGTACAACCCGGATTGGGCTGTATATTTAGAGCAAAATGGCGATACTAAGTTATATTTTGTACTTGAAACCAAAGGCACAACAAACTTGTTTGACCTGCGAACACCGGAGAGACTTAAAATGCAATGCGGCAAAGCACATTTTGCGACTCTAGGAAGTGACATAACTTTCCCTGACGAGCCTGTTACTGATTGGCGAGAGTTTAAAAAAACCTGCGGAAAGGAATAATAATTTTTATGTTCAATTGGTTTTTTAAATGGCGTGAAGAGCGTGCTATTTCCAGTTTAAATAAAAACACAGAAGGTAAGTTTAGACGCTGGTTTAGATTCTATCAAATCGGTTTTTTTACCTTGCTTGCGATTTTAGGTTTTACTATATATTTTAATTATGATTATTGGGTATTTAAACTGCTTATAGCAAACAATTATGTATTTACAGATGTTTTAGACGAATTTTACAGCCAGCATATTTTAGAAGAAAATAGACGCAGCTTTCATCGTGATTTTGATAGAGTTGTAATTTCTGTCGTAACAGATGCACTTTCAAGTATAAACAATGATAGATACACCTACCTATACTCCCCCCAAAGGCTTCAAGACTCACGGGAACGAGACGTGGCTGCCGGCAGGCGGGTATCTATGGAAACTCTAACTGATGATACGGTTTTATTATTTTTACCAAACATTTCACGTCATACACGTGAATTTGTACAAAGCAATAGAGTTGCTTTAAATCAGTATAATAATTTGGTTCTTGATTTGCGGGGAAACTATGGCGGTATGCTTTCAGAGTTTAGGAGAATTGCAGAACTTTTTACTCCTCAGGGTGTTACTATCTCTCATGAAGAAACAAGATTTTTCTTATTCGATCGAACATTAACAACAAGGCGGAATGTTTTTTTTGATTTTGAAAATATTATTATTCTCCAAAACAGACGTACTGCAAGTGCTGCTGAAAGTCTAATTCTTGCACTTAAAGAGCATGGGATAGGGAATGTCGTTACCGTTGGCGAAAGAACTTTTGGTAAGGGGATAGGGCAAGTAACAATTCCACTAACCGGTGGTTATGCGGTACGTGCTACGGTTTTAAACGTACTTGGACCTACTGGAGAATCAATAAACATTGTTGGCATTTATCCAGATGTTTGGGCAATAGAAGGATTGGATATGATAGACCATGCTTTAGAAATTATAGCGGAAAATTAACATTACGTTCACATGTTATTAATACTGTAGTGATAGACTGTTTTTAAGATTTTAGTTTAGATGTTTCGCAACTGGCTGTTAAAAAATTTGCGAAGTAAATTTTTTTGGAGGTAATGTAAAATGGAAGATAAAACAAAACTACTAAAAGAGATGCTTCAAGATATTGATACGATAAAAAATGAAATTGAATCTGTCTTAAATAAGGAAGAGTCTACAGATCTAATTTATACTTTGCCTGATACAGTTGATACGTATGAAATAGAGTCTTTTTATAGAGAAACAATAAAAGAAGAGCCGGAAAAAAAATCTGGTTCTTGGTTTAAAAAAGCAGTAGCATTTTTTCTCATTTGCACCATTGGCACAAGTACGCTAGGCTTTGGGCTTGGTGCTGGTTTTGGTTACCTAAACTCCAGAAACGGAAGAAATGAAAGTAATATTGCAACGGGACAAAATATTGAAAATATTATGCTAACAAGCACAAGTTATAGCTTTGAAAATGTAAATGAAGTAGGAACTGTTGCAGATATGATAGAACTTATTATGCCGACAGTTGTGACAATTACAACACGAAGAAGCGAAGATATTGTGCCTCAAATGAGCATTGGTTCAGGTATTATTTTTGCAGAAGATGAGGACAGGATTTTTATTGCAACAAACCTGTATGTAGTAACTCGTGGTCAGCAGTACGATATAAGAATTAACGGAAGTGACATGCTTAGAGGAAACCCGGTAGGTCTTGATATAGGGTTAAACCTTGCCGTGCTTTCGGTTTATAAGTATCAACTTGCAGAAGCTGGTGTTACAGAAATTGTTATTGCATCTTTTGGTGATTCCGACCAGGCTCGTTTTGGTGATATGGTTATTGCAATAGGAAATGCAATGGGTGAGGGGACTTCTGCAACAAGTGGAATAATTAGCGCACCAACAAGAGAAACATTTTTACCAAACAATCCAACTCCGCAATATTTTATCCAAACTGATGCAGCAATAAACTATGGCAGCAGCGGTGGACCTTTAATTAACACAAGAGGCGAAGTTATTGGAATAAATATAAATCTTGCTTCTCTCACAATTTTTGGGCAGCTTCCTGTTGAAGGCATGGCTTATAGTATTCCTTCAAATATTGCTTACCCGGCACTTATGTCAATAATAACATCACCAAGATCTCCAGCAATTGGCATAAGAGGCGGCACGATTTCGGAAGAAACAGCATCAAGTTTAGGTATTCCGGCTCTTGGAGTATATGTTAGCGAAGTAACCCCAGGTCATGGTGCATTTTATGCCGGAATGCGTGAAGGTGATGTAATTACAGGAATAAATGGATCACCTGTTTTTGATATGGAATCACTAAGGACTGAAATTCGTGAACTGCAAGTTGGTGAAACTGCGGAAGTTAGAGTTATACGTGATGGAGAAGCGATTTTACTACGCATTACCCTTGGGTATTTGATTGTAGAATTTTAACAAAGGTTGTATTTTAATGAAGGATAAAAAAATAATATTAATTATTCATTCAAATGAAAATGAATGTACAAAAATTGGAGATAAGTTGTCAAAACATGGTTATGAAATAATGTGTATGGTTTCGCAAAATCAAAATGCGCAGGTAGATTTAGTTATATGTTTTGAACATGAAGGTGTGTCAATTAAAAGATTACGGAAAAGCTTTTCTGCTCCAATTATTTTTGTTTCGGCAGAAAAAGATGAAAGTTTTATAGTAAAAGCACTTGATGCAGGAGCTAGTGATTATTTTGTTTTGCCCTTTGGGCGATTTGAACATCTTGCAAGGATTCGTGTTTTACTAAGGGATTTTTCTCTGGCGAACAAACAGAATGACATTTTTCAGGTTGGAGAATTATTCATAAATTTCCCGGCAAGAAAAGTACGTGTTTCAGGGGAAAATATCCACTTAACACCAATTGAGTTTCGTATTATCACATTACTTGCAAAAAATGCAGGTAATGTTTTAACCCATGAGCAGCTTATAAATGAAATTTGGGGACCATATAATAGTGATAATCTTGTAATTAGGGTGAATATGGCAAATATTCGCCGGAAGTTAGAACCTGTGCCTAGTGAGCCAAGATATATTTTAACTGATACTGGTGTTGGATATCGTATGGCTTTAGATTAGAACGTATTTTATTTATTGTGAATATAATTAATAAATAAAAAATTTGGGTGATAAAATGAGTGGAATTGGCGGTTTTATTGACAATAATTTGAATTCATTAAACGCAGCTAATGCTTGTGAAAAAATGCTTGCTGCACTAAAAGGTCGTGGTAAAGATATACATGGTACATATATTTCAGAAGAAATTTGCTTAATTCATACAAGATACAGTCATCTTGATGAAGGTCGTCAACCAATCCGTATTGTTGTTGGTAGTACTGCATATGTTATGGTTTATGATGGCGAGCTTTATAATAAAAATGAACTACGTAAGGATTTAAAAGAAAAAGGGCATAACTTTCATGAAACAAGTGATGCGGCACACATTTTGTATTCATATATAACTTGGGGAGAAAATTTTTTAAACCGTTTAAATGGAGTCTTTGCCTTTGTTATTTGGGATGGGCAAAAGCTTTTTGCGGCAAGAGACAGGCTAGGGGTTAAGCCGCTTTTTTATTCCATAACAAAACATGGGCTTGTTTTTGCATCAGCAATAAAGGCAATGCTAACTCACCCAAAAATCGAGTCGGTTATAAACAGTAATGGGATTGCAGAAATGATATTACTTGGACCTGGGAAACCTATGTCAAGTGGAGTTATAAAAAATATAAATGAGTTAATACCCGGTCATTTTGCTGTTTATACAAAATCTAATGGAATTGAAATAAACAAATATTGGAGTTTAAAAGCAAAGATACATACAGATAACTTTAAACAAACTGTTGAAAATTTGAAGTATTTGTTGACAGACATTATAAAGGGGCAAAACTTTGGTCAAACAAAAAAACCGGCAGTTCTTCTTTCCGGTGGGGTAGATTCGAGTGCTATTTCTGCTTTATCAAAAACAAAAGAAAGTTTTTCAGTTGATTTTGTTGGTAATGACAAGTTTTATGAACAAGTGAGTAAAAGTGATGAAAGCGACAGCAAATATGTAAGGCAAATGATTAACTTTCTTAGGCTAAAACATAAACATATAATACTTGGAAGTGATGAGCTTGCAAACACGTTAGAAGAAGCAGTTTTGGTTCGGGGGCTTCCCGGTATGGCAGATATTGACTCGGCACTTTTGTTATTTCTTAATCGTGTTAGAGAAGATACACCAATTGTTTTTTCCGGAGAAGGTGCAGATGAAATATTTGGTGGGTATAAATGGTATAATGATAGCGAGCTTTTATTTAAAGAAGATTTCCCGTGGGCAGAGTCAGCTGAAATTCGCAGCAAATATTTGATTTCTGATTTTTCTATAAATGGAGCAGAGTTTATAAAAGAACATTATGAAAAAACAATAAAATCAGCAGATATACTTTATGACGATTCAGGTAACAACAAAAGGGTACGGCAAATGTTTGTTTTAAACTTGGAATGGTTTTTACAATGCTTATTAACTCGCAGTGATTCAATGTCAGGGGCAGCCGGTGTGTCTGTACGAACTCCATTTTTGGATCATCGTTTAGTAGAATACCTTTATAATGTGCCATGGGAATTTAAAAATCACGGTGGAGTAGAAAAAGGACTCATGAGAGAAGTATTAAAAGGTGTTTTACCAAAGGAAGTATTAACACGTAAAAAAAGCCCTTTTCCAAAAACTCACAACAATGGCTATCTTGAAAGAGTCAAGGATATGCTTCAAAAAGTAATAGATGATAATAATTCGCCACTATTTCAAATAATTTCAAAAGATGAAATAAAAAAGCTACAAGAGGGTAATATAAATAAAAACAACTGGTACGGGCAGCTAATGTCATATCCACAAACCATAGCTTATTTTTTACAAATAAATTTTTGGCTTAAAAACTTTAGTGTGAAAGTTGAAAAATAAAGTTTTTTGTCATTGAAATGTGATGATTTTAAGAGTACAATTATAAGAAAACAATGATGTGAGGTAATGATATGATAGATTTTAAAGAAGAGATTAGTAAATATAAACCAATCCGCCCAGTTGATGATGTAGAAGTTGCATTGCGTGATGAGATAACAGATATTATGGATTTATTACAATATATTTCTGGGAAAAGAAGCAGTGAGGATGGTGGTGGGCGTCATGAAATGTCCTAACTGCTCAAGAGTTTATACAGCCGGGAATAGTTGCCCACATTGTGGAATGGATATGGTAATATATTTAAGTTCCATCCGTACGTCAAACAGTCTTTACAACCAAGGTCTTGGAAAATTAAGGGTAAATGATTTATATCACGGCATAAAACTACTAAATAAAAGTATTGCAATAAATAAAGACAATATAGCTGCAAGAAACCTTCTTGGTCTTGCACTTTTTGAAATTGGACATGTTGGTGACGCATTAAAGCATTGGATTATAAGTTCATCAATAATTAAAAAAGACAATGCAGCAGTAAAATATATAGATAAAATTCACAAAAATGAAAATTTGCTTGAAAAATATAGTGATGCGGTTTTGATGTTTAACCAAGCACTTGAACACATTAAACAAAAAAGTGATGATTTAGCAGTTATTCAGTTAAAAAAAGCAATAGAAACAAACCCGAAGTTTATTGATGCTATCAATTTACTTACTTTGTGTTATCTTATTCAAAACAATAAAGAGAAAGCAGTGCAATGTGTCGAGCAAGTGCTTTCAATAGATAGCTTAAACCCTATTACATTAAATTATTACAATATTTTAAACCCAAGCAAAAATGTGTCTAAAAAGATTATACGTGAACCACAGCAAAAACTTTCTATGGATTCTGCTCCTTTTAAAGCTATTGGAATTGAAGAGAAGAAGAAGTCCTTTCACTTGGCAGAAATTGCATCTTTATTTATTGGTGCTGCAATAACTTTAGGTTTTGTTTATTTCTTATTCCTTCCTTCAATTGAGAATCAACACGAAACTAATGTTAATGAAATAAGAAATGAAATGAATCAAATGAGAAATGAAATGCAAGTTGAAATTGATGACCTTGACTTAAATGTAACAGGTCTTGAGAATAACATGACAAATTTAACAAACGAAAATACAAATTTAAGAGATAATCTTGAACTAAGAAATCGTGAACTTTCTGTTCACCATGCTTTTAATGCCTTTACTGAAGGTGATATGCACCGTGCTGTAAACATGATTTATGATATTTCAACAGACAATTTGCAAATTGATGTAATTGATAGAATTATTACAATCCGTTTAACCGCATACCCCATTATTGGTACGGAGTATTATAACGAAGGACTTCAAGCATTTAATGCAGAAGATTCATTTTTAGCCTTGGCTTCACTTGAAAATGCAAAACGTTTTTTAAATGAAGAGTCGCTCCAGTGGAATGAACTACTGTTTATGCTTGCAACTTTATACTATAATCAGACAGACAGAATACAAGATGCTTATGATTTATTAATAAGCTTACAAGAAAGCTCGCCTGAGTTTCGTGTATCAGCTATAGAAGAGATGCTTCTTAGTATTGAAAGCCAAAGATAAAATTTGTTCAGACTTTCATTTTACCTTGTCGTACATCTTTATAAGAAACAAGGATACGAGGATAAAAAGGAGGTTTCACAATGGAAAAGAAATCGATATTTGGACTTGATGAAAATTTAGTTGCAGCACTTAGTTATTTGTTTGGAGCGTTTTCGGGTATTTTGGTTTTTATACTGGAGCGTGAAAATAAATTTGTGCGTTTCCATGCTTTGCAGTCAACTTTGTGGTTTTTAATGCTTTGGACAGCAGGCTGGATACTTGGAATGGTTGCAAGTTTGCCTCTTATTGGTTTTGTACTTGGTTTAGTTATTTCTCCGGTACTTTGGATTGGAACAATTTTAAATTTTGCAAGCAAAGTGTTTATGATTTTGCAAGCTTATCAAGGTAAAACATTTAAGATTCCAATTATTGGTGATGTTTCATTTGCACAAGTAAATAAATAATTTATTTTAAAAAAATGGCTTTAAGCCATTTTTTTTTCAAACTTTTTTGTATATAATGAAGAAAAATAGTAAAACCTTTTTTATATGATTAATATTTATGTTATAATTTTAGAAGAAGTCTAATGTTGAAAAATTGGGGTTAAAATATTATTTAAGAAATGAAGGGTTTACTATATGAATTTAGCAATAATTGGTGGAGGTCCTGCCGGACTTTCCGCTGCAATTCGTGCAAGAGAATTAGGGCTTACTGACGTTTGGGTAGTTGAAAGAGCTAATATCTTAGGTGGTATACTAAATCAATGTATTCATCATGGTTTTGGTGTTCATATTTTTAAAGAAGAATTAACAGGTCCTGAATATGCAGAGCATTTAATCAGCCAAGCAAAGGAACTTGGTGTTAATTTTTTGATGGAAACAATGGTTGTAGATATTAGAAATGATAGAACTATTACATATATT
>Ga0131853_10026842_pt1 | contig 10352 bp, 8 predicted proteins | sample TergutLab28metaG_FD_92764 | JGI IMG/M metagenome (GOLD analysis project Ga0131853, IMG submission 92764) | Labiotermes labralis P1 segment gut microbial communities from Petit-Saut dam, French Guiana - Lab288 P1 (version 2) (version 2) | ecosystem: Host-associated > Arthropoda: Insects >... | reverse complement strand
ATGCTAAGTTTTTTTTTTTTTTTTTATTAAATTTAAATAAAAAAAATAGAAATCAGTCACTTTAAAAAAAAAAATTGTTTTAAAAAAATACAAACATAGGATTATATGGATTAGGGGGGGGGGGGGGGGGGAAAGGGGACTCTATTCCTGTTTTCCTGGACAATGTATCATCACTAAATATTCCAAGAAATAATGTTGTAGTGGTATTTGAAATTGTTTGTCATCGTATTTAATGAATTTATCAGTTGTGGATGTACTTTTACTTGTAAATTGAACAAAATGAGTTTTATTGAGATTCAGTGAGAGTAAGTTTGCTTCAAACCATATATTTATTAGTTTAACCCTTTTCCTGCTAACGTGGAGAATATCGTGAGCTCCTAATAATGCAAACAAATGGCAGATGGGATTTAACATGGCATTTAAAGGGTTAAATGCTATGTTAATATCATTTTATAGTTTACTAGTGTTTGGACTTGTAATTAGTATACTGGCATTTAATTTACTAGGATTGAAATGGTTTTGTAATATTGGTTTCAGTGATGCTAAAGTGCCTAATGTGAATGCTTGTTATGAGATATATTTTATTTTTTTATATTCTATATTTATTTATTTACTGCAATTGGGTTGTTATCCGGTGGCAATGGTCATTTTACATGTAAACAAAACATGAAATTGGTTACTACTAGATTTAAGTCGGGAGGGCTACATGAGAAGCATGTAGTGGCAACTTGGAATATTGGGAACCATCTCAGCATTTGCTTATAGACACAGGGAAACCAAGAAAAATCTGTGTTGACACCCCTTAATATACAGTAGAATTACTTCCATTAAGTCCTTGGTGTTAGGTCCTGATCCTGGGCTGTCATGAGAGCCAACAGTGCATTTATGTTTTTCTGACTCAGCTAATGTAGTAGCTATAATTACATGACATACCATTGGAGCATAAGGTCAGGTTAAACTACTGTGAATCTGAAGAGATATTGTCTCTTGCAGTGCCACTACAATGAATACTACTTTTGCTCATTTTGTGACTTGCTGCTCTTGTCTGGGCTGCCAGTATGACTTACAGTTAAGGTATTTTTGTAATATTAATAGGGATTTCCTGGAAGTAATTCTGCTATAAGGTGTGTTACCAATGTGTGAAAGATCTAACTACATATGCACAGTTCTATTAAGTTCTTTTCTTACAGCGCTCCACAGCAAAGGCAGTGGTGAATTAGAGGAAGAGAGCAGTTCAGAAGATGAAATAAACAGGAGAGCTCGTCAGGCAAGGGGACGGCGTTTGGACGACACTGAAATAGGAGGCAGTCGTCATAGGTGAGGCAGAATTATTGCATTTTTGAGACACTTCCTGGTTGATACATCAAGAGTTTCTCCTGTTCTCACAGATCCCCTTATGAACTATGTTTTCCATGTTGGATGGAATAACACCTGCACACAACAAATTTAAAATAACCTTAATTGTCCATGTAAAACTGTACAGCAGACTGCAGTTACTTAAGATGATGGAACAGAGCACTTACCAAAATGGATTTGGGTACGTAGTGATTGCTTGTCAATGGCATGTATGATTACAGCATATACCAAACCCTACCCGCCATCCCAACTCTGACAGGAATTATAATTTCCACAATGAAACGTTCACTGTTTGAATGCTGCAATCTAGAATAGTCCGTATTTCCACTGGGGTTCTTCACACATGCATTACAGAATTCCAATTTTCATGTTGCATGTTCCTGTAATGGGCAATATGGTTATGGCTCTTCTAGGTTAAACATATTATCCCATACATATTTTGCAGTTGATCCATTGTTTGAAATGTAATTAATATTCATAACTTTCCAGGATGTAGTTGCATTCAGTTTCAAAGTCATTTATTGGTAATTTTATAATACATTGTTACTGTGTGCACCAATTTGTTGAAATAATGCCAATAACAAGGTACACTTCCTATGACATTGTTGTTAATTCTAAAGGTGGCTGTTGAGCCAAAACATGTAGGATTTTAAACAAATGTCTCTTGTAAAAGCGTGCCTTGGTGTTTTTGTTATTTCTTCTATGGGCAATATAAGGACAGCTGCATGTTCTAAGAACTTTGGAGGCCATGATGCACATCAGTGCAGAGTTGAAGGCCATCATTTCAGGCCTGTTCTGTCTAAATCATTCCCTGACACAGGGGCAGAGTAGGTCTCTGAAGAGTTAGACATTAATTCCAAACTCATAGTATCATTACTCCAAGACTTTTATCCCTTGTAGTCCTTGGCAAATCTTCCAACTTTTACAAGAACGTTGTTATCTCTCTGCTACTTGACGTTATTGGCAGTGGTCAGGGTTAAACTCAGAGCATTATGAATACTGGCTATGGTGAAGTATTTAAACAGTTTATATGGGCTAAACTCATGCTCTAAGAACTGAGCCATAACAAGTTAATTATGTGCTGAAGGCAAGAATATAAAGTTGTGCCCTCCAGTACCTTCGTAGTAATGATTTTAGTGAGAAGGTAAAGACACAAACAACAACAACAACAACAACAACAATACAGCCTTTATTTTATTATTATTGGATAGTGCTTGGGATAGTGTGCATGCATTCAGCTTGTTGTTACTTGGGTAAGTACCTTGCTGCCTCACCCTTTCTATGGTACTGTGTAACAGTGTGTAATGTTTAACACACACAACACAACATAAATCAGAAGCTATATTTTTTTACACTTTGACCCCATTCAGCAGACATCTGAGTTATTAGCATTTTTCAAAAAGTTCTTAGTTTAAAAAAAAAAACATGTTTCTGTGAGCCCCTATTTTGGTAAGAGTTCCACATTGTCTTACTTTCTGTCATTTTTTGATAAAATTACATAGTAAAATAAAGATATTAAAAAGGAAGTGTAAAGTTAACACTGTTTTAAATCTGATATAGACTGGTAAAAAAAAACTTGGTCAGCTTGAATTTATACACTGAAATATATTTTAAAACATTTAGTGCGAAAAATTCTTTTACAGCCAATAAAGACAAATATAATCCTAAGTATAGTGTGCATGGAACATTCTCCCTAGTTGACTTACACAGTGGCGTGCGGTGCGTAATTTCTTTAGGTAAGAAATTGTGATTTAAAGAGTAGAACAATAATTACAATACTTAACATTCCTTGGGGTGTGCAGTATAGAAATCCAACCGTATTATTAAATCCAAATCTGTGTATTCCATTCCGTAAACATTTGCACAATGATGCGTCCATAAAAAGTACTTTCACTCTTTAGGTACTTCAACATTTTCTTCTTGATGGAGATGATGGATAGTTGTGCGAGTCTCTGCTGTCCTTGACTAGTTCTCGTGTAAGTATGGATGCATTTGAGGGCAGAAAATTGCTGTTCTGTGGATGCACTTCTTGCGAGAATTGTCACTGTTGATTCGCACAATTTTTCTATTGATGTAATTCCTCGTCCATTCTTCTTCCCCTGAAGTTATTTCAGTAGACCATAGACTACATATTGAAATTGTTTTGGGGTCATAAGGACTATAATATTATTAATCCTTTGTTTAATAAATGTTTATTCGCGCAACTTCTTTTGACTTAAATAGCTATTTGTTCTATTAACCTCTAGTTGTTCTTTTTGCTATACTGCACTTGTGGACGTGCTAGCACTGCCTGTATTGTAATTTTGTTGTAATAAATCCCATGTAACTGTTGTAATAAGACTATTAATTGTTCATTATGGTGTTTCAGAATTAGTACACAGTGTGTTATCATACACATAAAAATTATTTATAATTTACAATTTAGAGGTGAAAGTTTGAAACATTTTCTCACAACAATAAATTCTGCAACTGTTGTGAATAAAAAACTTTATTTGAATTATAATTTATATTGGAAGTAAAATGTATTTGAGCACCAAAATGTTTATAATTTTGAAGTCAAAAACCATATACATGTAATATGACTACTTCCATATCAATATGGATACTATAATCCTGTACAGATCCACGGAATGGAAATAAATGACACGATATAATATGATAATAACCATGTTAATTGACATAAAAATAAACATACTCTTTATAATACTGAGTTCCTTTGACAAATTACTTACACAAAGCAAGCAGAGTCAAATGTTTATTTTTAAGAGAATTTACAAAGTGTGAAAGTTTATTAGTATAGGAGAATTTAAAACCTTGAAAAACATTCGTGTATTGATGTTCTTTTAAATTACTATACTTTGATTTATAAATGGTGACATATAAATCTGATAAATACTGAACGTTTAATTTTATTGAAAGATTCTTGGATTGCACTCTTCTTCCATACTAATAGAAAACAATTAAAAATAAAGAAAATTAAAGTATATAAAGAGTATAGTAAACATTGTGTATTTTGTATATTTTTTGGAATATGTCTGGGTGATATGAGAAAAAATAGTCTCTACTGGTTTCAAGCAATGAATGTACAATGAAAAACCAATTCTTTGAATCCTGAATATCTAATTGCTACCCATACTTAATTGTAATTCAGTCTACAGAATTTATCATTGAAATATGCAATACAAGATAAAAACGTGTTGTTTTATTAAAAGATATAATATTTTCATTATATCTTCCATTTCCAATTACACTGGCTTTGTAACGAAATCCTCTTTTGATCTGACTGAATATTTGTTCGCACGCCACTGGTCTCAAGTATTGATTTTAGATTAATTTATTTTCAGTATGCAATGACTGTACTGGATTATTATGAAGAAGAATAGAAGGGTTGAGAGACATACACATGCATGGTTGTCAGTATTGCTTGATTGTTGTCTCCGAAGTGGTGTTGCAACTCTCTGCCATACTTAAAATGATAACTTCAGGACTCAGAATTATAGTAATCTTATCTGTAGTAGATGGCCAATGACATGTATCTCTTTATCATAATCTTCACATACACATATCGCTCGTTTGCAACAACAGTGTCACAACTCAAAATTTGTGATATTTCAGGAGAAACATATAAAGGTTTTGGAGTGCTATTAAGCGCCATGAGTCCAACGACGACACAACTGATTTCCAGCAGCGAGATTTTCAAACTGCGTTATGACACTGTACTTGTTAAACGTACATCTGCAAATGTTTCTTTCTATACCAGTAACTCAAAAAATGCCAAATTTTGAGTTGTGACACTCTTGTCACAAATGAGCAATATGGGATGTCTATTTATTTTATCTTTATGGCAGACATTTTAATTTAATTGAATTCAGTTTAATTTAATTTAATTCTCATTTCCCAAATTAAATTATTCATTTGTAAAATATAGAGAAATATGTGTATTTATCCTTCAGGCAAATAAACAGAGTAAAAATAAGTTACTCTTTTGTTGACAGCATAATTTTAAAAACTTAACTATTTTAGTTAAAATTCAATCATTTAGAGTTTTGGTATTAATTAATTATGTGTTCATTGTATAATACTCAATATGATTCAAGTGGATGCAGAGAGGTGCAATTCCATCTTTGATGAATCAAGTCCCTTTAGATTTCTTGACTTGCATATATGATAGATATGTCCACCTTGATTTTATTTATAGGTCAATTATGTTTGAAAGTATGTATGAAAAGTAAGGCAACATGGTTTTTTTGAGAAGATTTTAATTTCACTGTAATGATTTGTGGCAGTAAAGGCACGTATTTGTTGGTATTTTTCAATTTAATTGCCTCACCAATTAAGGAATTTGTCCCACATTGTGATAAACTTATCCATACCCTTCAAGAAAAAGTCTGGTCTCCACCCCAGTAACCAGGAACACACTTCCTATCACACATTCATATGTCTGTTTAAGTGCCTACTAGAAATGTATTGTTTTGAAGATGCAAACAAAGGGATGGTAGAGGACGCCATGTTTGTTCCGTAAGGTGGATGCTCCAACATCACTTACCGATGGAGCTGCAGATGATTGTGTCATCTCACTATGTGGATCTTCTTGTATATGTGTTGCATGTTGTCATTGTGTTCATTTTTCTAATCTAGTACATAGTTGTGCAAGAATATCACATGTGAACCAACAGGAAGGATAAGTCTGGGGAGAAATGTTGGAAGTACTGCATAACCATAAAATTCACAGTATTTCCTCTATGGGTCTGATAATGGAAGGGATGATAATCATGGTCCTTTGTTGAGGAAATATGTTGAGATATGTATATATATATATATATATATATATATATATACTCTATATATATTTAAACTTGAATGGGTAGCAGAAACAGCAAGTAAATACAACAAAATGAAGACTGATTCTTATTTACATTTACATTTTTATTTACATTTACATGCAGGGAATATAAGGGTCATGTTACAACCCTAAAATAAAGTCAAATAGTTCCTATAAACCCATGATTGCAACTGCATGTTGGTGAGATGTGATGATGGAAGAACTGCTTCTACTACTGAAGGATGCAACAGTAGTAATGTGCCATACAACAGGGTTTTTGAACTACCATGCTGCAAAGAAGCTTGTCAAAGCAAGCTAGCCTACCCCAGTTCAGTGTATATTCACCATCATATAATGGAAACTCTGTGTTTGGCTTTTGTGTGATGCAGCATCTCTTCATTTTGCCTGAGACATACAGCAGTTTGTGGATGCTCGTTAAACAGATCAACAAGTGATACTGGTTTTGTGGTCCGTGCTTTTGTACACTCTCACTTCTGTGCACTTCTACATATGGAGTCATCTGAAGGACAAACTTTGCTTAAAAAGAGTCAACATATAGGTTTAGGCTGGACATTTTATTAATGATATTGCAACAGCAATACAGCACCTGCATGCAGTTTTTTTTAGTATAAGAGATACTGTTGAGATCACAGGGCTTTCTTATGCATTGAAATTAATGAACAACGCTCTAGCCAACTTTTTCACATATTTGTTTAACATTAAGACGCCATTGTATTAAAATATGATAAATTTTGAGAAATAAATTTACTTCTAAAATAAAACATTACTTATTTTATTTGACTTCCCAGTATTTCCCATTTTTCCTGGCCAAGTAGTTGCAATCAGGTGTTTACAAGAACTGCTTTGTTTAAACACACAGACACAAACTGTCTCTATCTCTGTCACTATCATGCACCCACTCGTTCACTCACTCACTCAATCACTCACTGTCACAGTCATGCTTGCAAACACATTCTCACATGCACACACACATATCATATCATAGCATTTATTTGCATTCTGTGGATCCATACAGGATTAAAAATCCGTATGGATACAGAAATAGTCATATACAAACACACACACACTCTCTTGCATGCACTCACTCAGTCACACATACTCTCTCACATTCATATTCCTCTCACACACACTTTTTCTCTCTCTAACATGTGCCCTTGAAATTTCAACAGGAAGACACACCACTTTAGGGCCGAACCATGACTAAAGTAGTCAGTTAGCAGCCTGTCAGTGTAGAGGCCAAGATAAAAACCCTAGCAAGTCCAGTTGTACTTTGTGGTGGACAAAGTGGCAATGGGACAGGTTTATCTCAAGTACTTTGTCACATTCAGTGATGTTTGTAACTCTGATAATGTCAGAATTATTTCCAGAATAAGAAATGTCTTTACACACATAGCTTAAGATGAACTTAATGAAATAGTCATATGCCACAATAAAGTGATCACTTATATCATTGCAACTGAAAGATGTAAACCGCTACACATAATTTAGCTTTGATCCAAAGATAAGCTGAATGGTGGTAGACTGGATGGGTACAAGAAATCCTGGAATCTGTCTTATGTATTTTATAATTTATTTTAATTTCAGTTTGGGAAGGCAAGGGAGTTGCGTAACATTTGACCCAAGTCTTGGACCAGGGTCTGGGTCAGGATCACTTCTCTCGCAGCGCTCAGAGTCTCTGTCTCTCCCAAGTGATGGAGAGGTCCCAGGGGATCCTCACTCTTACAGTGACATTGACAAGTTTGGTAAGCTGCTTCAAGGAACGGTCACCAGATGACTCTAATGTTCTTAGTACTTGGAATGAATTGAATGTGCAAATTATTATCCTACACGTAGATGTAACAACCAGAATTCATTTGTGTATATCCAGGTGTAAAATAATTAATCCTTGACGATTGTTTGAATTGAAGGTAAGTGATTAGAGTATTTTCTCTGATCATGTTGACACATCAGTACTATATAACTAGTGGTTTCACTACTGTATCTGTCAAGAAGATAGGATACAGTGTGGATTAATAAAGATTGTAGTCTTCTGGGGAGTAATGTTGTGTAGTTCAGTAGATTATAACCAATGAATTCCTCCAAAGTATTAGTACCGGACTATGAAATTAAATGGCATCATATTTCAGAAGATTACATTCACTGCTATGAAAACCTCAAATCTCAGAACAGAATATGTTTGAGCATTTAATTCCCTAAATGTATGGTTATTTCAACTTATATATATATATATATATATATATTGTACAAAAATATCTGGAACTACAGTTTGTTCAGCACAGCCTGAAGTGATGGACTGGCAACTAGTTTGCTATGGTTTCATTACTAGCCAGCATGTTTGAAAACTGTCTGTTTCTATCATATCATATCATTTATTTTCCTTCCGTAGATCCGTACAGGATTACATAATCCATATGGATATGGAAATTGTCATATTTGTTGGAATTAAGGGGTAACATCAAACATAGTTGGGGCAAAACAAGGCTCAATCCAATGGATAAAAAAAGACTTTTGGTTGTTAAAGGAGCTGTAAGAGGGAGCAGATTAGTGGCTTTTATACAGTGCTGGTAATTTTCAAGCTTTCTGGTATTAATTAGGGTAGCACAATTTAATTCCATGTAAAATGTACATATTAAATTCAAAATGTTAGTTTTGACCTATTTTTTTGTTGCTGTATATTATATTATCTGTAGTTATTTTTGTTTTGATGTATTATATATATATATATATTTATGTTACTTACTTTGATTTTTTTAAGATGAACTAAGGAAAAGCTTTTTTTGTTCTTACCAAACTACATTTTGTACCAGCGAGTAGTTTCTTGTGGATTGTTGACAGAAAGAGCAAGCAGCTAGTACATTATCTTTGAATAAAGAGAGACCAACTTGATGTCACTTGCTTTATTATTTCATTATTTACTGCTCAACATGTTTCGGATGTTAATACATCCATCCTCAGGAGCTTGCGACTTATTTGTTGACATATTTCATGGGTTGTATGTCTCTTTATTCAACTATCAAGATGATGCACGGTCCAATAAACATAAGATATATGATCTTTATTTATTTACAGACTTATAATTGTGTGGAGAATTACCTCCATCATGTTTGCCCATATTTGTTATCTCCCAGGTCGCCACTCTGCAAACATGCAAGACTACTGCACAAGTCGGGAAAATCTGGAGTCTTCGGTCAACTTTGGCAGACAAGCAAGTTTCAACGTCTTGGACCCTATGCACAATAGAAATTTAGAGGGTAGTCACTCACAGTTAGATCAGTCCTGGGATCATCGGCACAATTCTGCAGCAGATATGGACCGCAGTCCCTCCCTTTACAGCCATCACAGGGCAGCCTCTCCTTACTCACACATGTAAATATTTATTGCTGCTTGGTGTAGGTATTTGTACATAGCACTACAGTCATGCACCACTTAATGACATTTCGATCAATGAAGGACCACAAATACGATGGTGTTTCCATCAGATTAGATTAGTATAATATATACCATTGTGTCACAATTGCCTACAGTATTCAGTACAGTAACAAATTGTACAGCATTGTAGCCTAGGAGCAATAGGCTATATCATATAGCCTAGGTGAGTAGTAGGCTATACTATCTAGGTGTGTGTAAGTACACTCTATGACGTTCGCACAGTGACAAAATTGCCTAACAATGCATTTCTCAGAACGTCTCCCTGTCAGGAAGCGACACATGACTCTAAATGTAACATTTTGTTGGAGGTACTGCTCCTTTATGTCTCAGTAATTGTAATTGTAATTTATTTGTGTTCTATAAATCCAGATTAGGATACAATCCTGTGGATATAGACATTGTCACTTACATACTGATATAATATACAAGGAGTTGGAAGAATCTTAGGTATGAATAAAGTACAGCATTAAAGTACATGAAACTAATTGTTCATTTAAATTTCAATGGGAACGTCTCCGACAATTAAAATATTCCTTACTATTATAAAATGAATTTGCAAGTAAAAACCTCTTTAAAGCATTCCGAAATGGTAATATATCACTGGCTAAGTCTTTGATTTCGTGAGGAAGGTTGTTAAAAATTTTAATTGCCGAGTAGTACACTCCCTTTTGAAACTTTGTTAAGTTAGCTGTTGGTGGATGTAAGTTGGTTTTAAATCTTGTGT
>Ga0131853_10026839_pt1 | contig 10353 bp, 7 predicted proteins | sample TergutLab28metaG_FD_92764 | JGI IMG/M metagenome (GOLD analysis project Ga0131853, IMG submission 92764) | Labiotermes labralis P1 segment gut microbial communities from Petit-Saut dam, French Guiana - Lab288 P1 (version 2) (version 2) | ecosystem: Host-associated > Arthropoda: Insects >... | reverse complement strand
CAACGATATCACCTTCGCCATTTTTGGTTATATATATTGGCTCTCCTGTATCATGCGCAAGCGTCGATATCTTCCCATAATCATTTCGCAGAGTTGTCGATGCCTTAATAATCATTCAAATCACCCTTTCGCAATTATTCTACACTAATAATACTATAATTATATGATAATTTCAATAGAAAATAAAGTTTGACGTCGAAAGAAGCGCATTGAGCAAGCGCATTGAGTGTGCAATCATGATGAGAGTTGCATGCAACGGCGCGTGATATTAATCGAATAGATCGTTCATTGTCAGTTGGAACAATATCTCTGCGCTATACATGTTCTTCGTCAGCCCACAAGTTGTAATCAGCGTTGTATGCGCTGCTTTTGTTTTTGTTTCTGCGATGAAAGCGGCTTTTTTACTTCTCAGCTTCGCACAATAGCCTTTTTTGCTCATTCACCCGTCCAATAAGCCTTTGCATGACTACACCTCTCCAATTCTCAGCCATAAGTGGTGCAAAAATTGCACTTATGGCTGAAAATTTATCCCTACCACAAGTACAGACTATAGCATTCGCAGTGTCTACACCATTTTTAGATATCTTTGCATAAATATTACTCAGCCATAAGTGGTACAAAAATAGCACTTATGGCTGAGCCTGTTTTTAATGAGAGTGCATTCAACAAATATGGCAATCATATATACCAGCCGGATCCAACTTGATATTCACCCACTGCAATTTGCAGTTGGGGCGCAGGAACCGTCCCCCCGCCCCATTACATTATGTTGCTAGTAGCCATAGTAGGCCGTAGATTACTATCATTGCTATAATCACCACAGGTAGGAATGTGATGATTGCTGCGATGACCATAGCAAGAAAATCATTTTTTTCAAGTTCTACCTCTTCGATACTGCTATAATGCTTATCGAGTTCGCTTTTTGTTTTTTTCTTTGGCAACCTTGATCTGAATTTTTCCGGCAAACCAAACATAACATCACTCCTTCAGCAAGTTAAACATAACACCATTCATGTGGGTACGGCAAAAAAACGAGTGTTTTATGTCTTGCTAACAGGGAAATGGCATGCTACCCAATGCTCGGGTCTCAACTCCCTCCACTCCGGAACATCTGTTTTGCAAATATCCTGAGCATACTCGCAGCGTGTATGGAACTTACAGCCCGGAGGTGGATTTACGGGGCTTGGGATATCACCCTCGATAACTTGCAATTCCTTTCGCGACGCTTCATCTGTTGTCGGAATGGCTTTGAGCAATACATTAGTATATGGGTGTAGCGGCTCATTATACAGGTCGTCTGATGTGCCCAGTTCGACAAGATGACCCAAATACATGACCCCGACTCTGTCACTAATGAATTTAACCGCACTAAGGTCGTGGGAGATGAATAGATACGTTAGCTTCCCACTGTCTTTCAAATCCATCAGCAGATTGATTATCTGTGATTGTATCGAAACATCAAGCGCACTGACCGGTTCATCGCAGACAATAAATCGAGGTTGCGATGCAAGCGCACGAGCTATACCGATACGCTGGCGCTGACCACCTGAGAACTGATGAGGATAGCGGTGCAGAAAGTACTTTTGCAAGCCGCATTTTTCCATTATGCTAAGGATATACTCTTCTATCTCACGTGTGCCCTTTGCATACATATTGTGTGCTATAAGCGGATCGCCGATAATGTCACCAACAGAAAATCGCTGATTAAGTGATGAATACGGGTCTTGGAAGATAATTTGCAAGTGACGACGTTGACGGCGCATCTCTTCTTTTGTCAAGCGAGCGAGGTCAATCGAAATATCACGATTTTCTTCAAGAAGTTCAAATCCTTGCTTTCCTCGGCACTTATCGAGTATTTCCTCCAAAACTGCATTTTTTTTGTCACGCAACCCCTCTGCTTTTTTGAGTTTTGCATTAAGAACTTCTATTTTTGTTTCAATTTTCTTTAAACTGTTCTTTTTACCTGTTTCAAGATAAGCAGATCGGGTTTTTGAATTTAGTACTAAATCTATTCTTTTGTCCGGTTTTCCTTCTTTAGGCTTAGACTTAGGACCAATGGTTATCGACATTCCATCCTCATCGTCTTTTTCAGCTTCAGCACGCATCTCCGCCACAGTTTCAGCACTCTCCAAAAATGCCGTGCGCTTAATTTCCAGCAACTGTACTGCTGTTTGAAACTTATTTACTTCTTTAATTGCAAGTAAGTTTTCACGAACAGCACCTGCGAGTTCCTGCAAATTATCATGGAGTAAAAGCCCGCCGCACAGCTTTACCTGATTGGGGAATTTCGCAAGAATTTCTTCAGCCGTTCCACGCACCTTTACGACATTAGCTGCATCTTTCATCGCATATTTCGGGCAGTAGTCGTTAATTGTTATGCCTGTATAGCGGATTGTGCCATCGGTTTGTTTATAGAGTTGCAGAATAACCCTGCCTAGGGTTGTCTTGCCGCAACCACTCTCGCCGACGAGCCCCAGTGTTTCACCTTCGAATATGTCAAGGGTGACTCCGTCAACCGCTTTTACGAATTGCCTCATTTTGGAAAATGGATTCTCTTTGTTGAGCGGGAAATGCATCTTCACATTTTCTAGCCGCAACAATACATTTTTTTCAGTCGTGTTAGCCATTCTGACGCACTCCTTTCTTTGGATAGAAGCAACGCACAGATTGTGTGTCACCGACATTCGTCGCCTGTGTCAAACTGCTGACTTCAACTAACTCCGGCATTTCTTCTCTGCATTTATCGGTAGCATACTTGCAACGTGGTGCAAAACGACACCCTTTCGGCAAGTCAAGTGGATGCGGCACCGACCCGGGTATAGCGTCAAGCCTGTCACCTTGATTACCCGAAAGCATCGGAATTGATGTAAGCAATGCTTCTGTATACGGATGAGAAAAGTCAGTAATTGGTTTAAAAATGTAGTCAACCGGAGCAACTTCTACAACCTGCCCACAGTACATGACCGCCACATGATCAGCCATCTGATTTATAACGCCAAGATCATGCGTTATGAACATGATTGATGTATTAAATTCTTCCTTCAACTCATTCATCAGACGCAATATCTGTGCCTGAATCGTAACATCAAGAGCGGTTGTAGGTTCGTCTGCTATGAGCAGTTTCGGGTTACACGCAAGCGCCATCGCTATCATTACACGTTGACGCATACCGCCGGAAAGCTGGTGCGGATAACGCTTTACAAGCTGATCAGCATTTGGTATTTTGACAGCTTCAAGCATTTCTATAGCCCGCTGACGAGCCTGACTACCTGACATACCCTGATGAAGCAGTAATACCTCACCTATTTGTTTACCTATGGTGAATACGGGATTAAGCGATGTCATTGGCTCTTGGAATATCATAGAAACCTTATTGCCTCGCAGTTTATACATCTTCTGTGCTGAAAAATCGCTTACTTTCTCCCCATCAAACCAGACCTCACCTTCGTGAATCCTTTGGTTTTTTTCAAAAAGCTTAAGTATCGACAAAGCCGTCTGGCTCTTGCCGCTGCCGGATTCACCAACAACACCAAGTGTCATACCCTCCTCGATGCTAAGACTGACTCCGTCCACAGCGCGAATAAGACCCTTTTTGGTATCAAAGTAGCAGTGAACATTTTTTATTTCAAGCATTTTATTTTTACTCATAATCCACTACCTCTCTTCTGCTCTGGGATCCATTGCATCACGCAATGCATCGCTAATCATGTTAATCGATAATGCAGCAGTCACTACAAATAGTGCGGGTATAATCCAACGCCACCAGAAGTATCGAAGAACCATTGTATCTTCAGCACCGGTCAGCATATTCCCCCACGATGCGTGAGGCTCGTTGATGCCAAACCCAAGGAAGCTGAGCGCCGCCTCTGTTAATATAAAGCCTGCATATTGCATTGTTACTTGAACAAGAACGAAACTAAATACTTGCGGCAGTATGTGCTTAGCCATGATAACACGCTGCTTTACTCCAAGGGCACGGGCAGCAAGCACAAAATCCTTTTCACGTTCAAGCAGAAGTTGCGCACGCATCAACCTGGATAGTGGTTGCCAGCTAAGCATTCCCAACATAACCATAATAAAGTACATTCTTTGTACTTCATCCATATAATCTCCTATAACAAAGTTCAATGTGACAACAATCGGAAGAAATGGGATAGCGTCAAATACGTCTGCCAGACGCATAAAGAAATGATCAACCCATCCTCCAAAAAATCCGCTCATCAAACCTACGACTATGGCTATAAGCGTGGATATCACCACCGCTATTATACCAACAGTCAAAGAGATACGCCCTCCATGCATTATCCGGGTAAAAATATCTCTTCCCCATTGGTCAGTACCAAATAGATATCCCCTGTTACCCCATGTTCCGACAATGTCACCATCTTCGTTAACAGCATAAAACTGGAAAGCATCACCGAAAACTCGTGCTACTCCCGCTTCATGAATATTGCGTGGCAAATCCAGTTGATTTAAGCTATTAGATCCCCAAACAAAGACATCACCGTTTTCTTTTACCGCAACAAAATTGTTATAGCCTGCAGCTACATCAATGACATTATCAGGTGTCATATCCTCGGGGAATCTGTTTAGTCTGTCTATCGCACTACCCCACAGATGCAGATGACCATGCTCATCACGTGCCAGAACGTTACGATTTGTTACAGCCACCTCTACAACACGTGTAGAACCGTCTGTCAATTCCTCCGGAACATTCACGAAGAACTCTGTTCCTCTCTCTCCCATGGGTGCGACCGTACCATCATCAAGTAACAGTATCATATTGCTGTGTCCTGCCGCAACATAGGTTATCCTGCCCTGAGCGGCAGTCGGAATGACAAATGTACTTGTAGCTTGTATGCTACCCCAAAGATACAAAAATCCGTTATCTCCCAATACTGCTGCCCAAGTTGTCCCTGCCAATATCTGCACAATCTCTTCAGTTCTGTTAATAGACATCATCCGCCTCATGTCGGCTGTTATCTCTGTTTGGCCATGACCTGCATGTCCCCAGCCGTGAAGGCCACCTTCATCGTCAAGCGCAAGAATAAATCTTGTACCCGCAACAATATCGACAATAAACGCATCTTGTATCTCTTCCGGAATTTGGAGCATGTATTGCGATATACCTTCCAATTCACGGTTAGGCTCAGCACCCCATATATGTATGTTGCCGTCATCGGTAAGCGCCGCACTAAAGGAAACTCCCGATACGATTTTCACAATATTCATATCGTTAAGTTCTCTCGGATATCTGAGCAATGCCATTGACGGGCGAATGTTAATGTTTGTAAGGTCAAGGTTTCGGTTTAAAGGGTTCATTGCTGACCCAATAAACGAGAATAAGAAAATTGCTAAAAATACACTAAACCCTATAATAGCCATTTTATTACGAACCAGTCTATGCAAAATAGCCTTTGTAGGTGTGCGAAGTGCTTCCTCTTCAAGGATATTCATTTCCCGTTTATCACGTACAAACAGTCGCTTAAACATAGATAGAAATGATTTGCCTATTTTTTTCCCTGTGTTGTTGTTTTCAACATTGTTATCGTTATTTGACATTTTTCAATCATCCCTCCTATTTAAGCTTGATACGCGGATCTATCAGCCCATAGACTATATCCGCAACCAGCATTGCAACTACATTAACCATTGAGAAAAATAGGAACATTGAAATAATCAGATTTCGATCTCTCGCATGTACTGCGCTAATTAACATTCTGCCAATTCCGTTGTATCCAAAAACTGTTTCGGTTACTGCCGCACCTGCAAAGAGGGAGAATACAACACCAACAATAATTGTAGATATTGGTATAAGTGCGTTACGGAATGCATGTGAGTAAATTACGACCTTTTCGTTCAACCCCTTTGAGCGTGCCGTGCGAATATAGTCCTGCGAGAGTGCGTCTATCATCGCATTCCTTATAAATCGAATCGCACCTGCAAGGGTTGTTATGACAAGCGTTGTGGCAGGTAAAACCAAAGTCCTCATCCATGCCATATAATAGTCGGTGCCATGCAACAAAGCCCTGTTCGGCATTCCCGCAATCGGAAACCAACCAAGGTTTATTGAGAATATAAATATCAGCGATAATGCGAGGAAGAATGCCGGTATTGAAAACGCAGCAAGAGAAAACACTTGCCAACCGTTATCGAATACTGAACCTCGCTTAACAGCCATTTTTATTCCAACAGGTAGGGCTATTAAGAGATAGGTAACATTTACAACTGAGTTAAGTATGATGGTGTTTCGCAGCGGCTCACCGATCACATCGGTTGCCGGTCTGTTAAATAATGACGAATGACCAAAGTCACCCAAAATAAAATAGTTATATAACCAACGAAAGTATTGCACAAATACCGGTTGATCCAGACCCAGCCTCTCCCTCATCATCAGGAGTGCAGTTTCCATGTGTTCAGGTCTCATATCCGGATTTAGCATCATTCTCGCAGGATCTCCCGGCATTGCCCTGCTAATCGCAAAAAGAACAATTGTGATGCCGAAAAGTACGGGTATCAGCAAAATTATGCGCTTGATAATAAATTTAATAAGCATGTTGACTCACCTCATCCTCGCAAACATCGTCACGGTTAGAGAATAACTCATTACCGGTACGAATGTGCTAAATATATATTCATACCCGCAAATCGGGGGATTGGTATCCCCCGATTCTACGGTTTAGCTTTGCCTCAGTTCATCGGAAAGCGGTTTCCCTATGAACTTCAGCTCGGCTTATGTTCAATTTTTACCCTGCGAGTGAGAGTTGAGTTATAAGGTTGTCCCAAGTATGGAATGCTGTGGTGTTAAGACCCTGTACTCTGTCGTTGTGTAAGTCCACACTCATGTTTGAGTACAACGGCAGTGCCGGCAACATTTCATTGAAACGAACTACATAGTCAAACCAAGTATCGAGGAATGATGCGTAGTCGCCGGGCTCTGTGCCGCGCAATTCAAGTGTCAGCCTGTCAATTTCCGGATCTGAGAATCCTGTTGGATTTATAGCTGTATTAATGAAGTCACTGTGCCATGAGCGGTATGGATCAAATGCGGCAACAAATGTAACACCCATTGAGAATGTGCTGAACATACGTTCGCCTTCATCTAAGAGCCACGGTTGTGAGTAATGTCTGATGACAGACGCCCATTCAAGGAACTCACTTGTGAACTCAATGCCTGCCATTGCAGCATTTCTTGCAGTATCGAGAAGTATTGCATCGCCGATGTCTGCATTAGCCGCACCGTTTCTGATGATGAGAGGCTCACCTGCGGCATTGTGGCGCAAATATGTGCCATTTTCGTTAGCTTGCTCTCTATCAAACGGAGTGCTACCGTCTGCTTCAAATACCCACACTGTTTCATCTAGAAAATCATTTGCATGTTGGATGTTTAGTGAAATCGGTCTGATAGTTTCAATGACTTCTGCTCTGCGAGCGTGCCACATCCATTGTGCTTCACCGATTTCTGAGTCAATCAAACTGCCGTAACCTTCTAAGACATTGTCAAGAATCGCTTGACGGTCAACAACGTGCGCAAGTGCCCAACGTACATTGACATCGGCTGTTGGTCCCCAGTCAGCTACGAGGTGCATCAAGCCGTAGCCGTTACGTAGAATTTCTTGTGTTCCGAATCCCGGTTGTGCAATAACACGCTCGATTTTTCCGCCCATAATCTCGCCCGGCAGTATATCGATATCACCGGCAAACAGCATGTCTACATCAACATCGGAAGGTGCATAAATTTGTTGCACAAACTCAATTGAAGGCTGTCTGCCTTGTGAGTCGCCAACAAACAATGGGTTTCTTTGCAATGTAACGATATCATTTTCAAAGCTGACTAGTGTGTAAGGACCTGCAACAACGCTAGGTGCAAAACGCTCTGTCGCTGCTACGCGGTCTGCATGTGCTTGAATATCGCTGTCAAATCTTGAACCGTTTTCGTTTGAAACAACGTCAACACCCGGTGCCCATACATGCATCGGTATCGGCGTAACGGAGGCCCATTGCAATTCAAAGAAGAATGGAATGTGTTCGCTATCAATGGTGACGGAAAATTCATATTCGCCAAGAAGATGTACGCCTGCGAAGTATTCGTTGGGTTGATCCCAACCGATTCTTTCAGGAGTATACGGCTCAGGTGTCCACGGGGTCGGTTCCCATTCGCCATCTTCTTCTTCGTCCCAATCTTCGGGTTCTTCTTGATCATCGTACCAATCTTCAGGTTGCTCTTGACTGTCAGCCCAGTCGGCGGGTTCTTCTGACATTAGAGGTTCGCCTTGATAGTCGGCTCTTCCTAAAACTTCATCCAACCAACCCCAAGTTGCGCCTGCCATCATCCATTCGGGGGATGCCCACCAAAGATGCCATGCAACAAAGTCGCGAGCTGTGATTTCTGTGCCGTCTGACCAAAGGATACCTTGGTTAATTTCAAAGGTATAGACTACGTTGCCGTCGCCATCTACTTCTCTATTGTAATTGGCAACTACTGTTTCGTTGACATAAAATTCGCCTTCAGCACTGTAAACAACTGTAGCAACAATATCACGACCCAAAAGATTTCTGATGGTAACATCATACGATGAGTTGCCCCAACCGTTTATGAAGTCACCTATTGCAGGTGCGTTATAGGCTACTGTGAGGGTGTTTGCTCTTGGGTCTGAGGGGTCTACGGGATCTACGGGATCCACCGGATCAGGATCGTCCGGATCGGGATCGTCCGGCTCCACTGGGTCTACGGGATCTACGGGATCCACCGGATCAGGATCAACCTCTACAGGGGTGTCCGCACATGCAGCCACGAGTGCAAACACCATGACTAGTGCGAGAAGCAGGGCTAAGATTTTAGTTTTTCTCATTTTTTGTTTTTCCTCCTTTTTTATTTTAGTGTTAGATTTGCCATGCTACACGATTGTGCATATTTATACATTTTGCCGTATAGCTTTTGCTTGATAAATGCAACTATCCATACTAATGAATACTTACAAATAATATTGCACATCCTACCATGATTTCTTACTGATTTCAATAAAATTTTAATATATTTTTCACATTTTTTTAATGACCAAAGAACTCACACAAATGAAACCTTGCAGTTGCAACATATAACAGACAACATCTTCTTTTGTCTATTATGACCATAACATCAAAACTCACGTTACTCTATCGTCACTAATCATTAATTTCTTCTATTTGTCACCTAGTTACACCTGCTCCAAACTTCGAATAATTTTATCTTATTTGATGCAAAAACTTACTATTTATCGAGAAGTTTTGCTATCCATTTCGGTGTTTTTCCATTCATGTAAGAAGCCTTATTATTCATTTCATTGCAAAATCTTGCCATCTGCTGAGAAATGCTATCCATTGCGACACCTAACATCCGCTTAGAAGATTTGCTACTCATTACGCCAACTATCATTTGCTTAGTAGGTTTGCTTATCCATTGCGAGCACCTTACCGCCCGCTGAGAAAGTTTACCATTAAATTACGACACCTTATTACTCACCGAAAAAACCTACCACCCATTAAGCGGCAAACGCTTCATCGCTCCAAATATCTTGCTTTTCAAGTCGGGATAATCTGCGCTCATCGTCTTGATGAGTGTTTTTATTTCTTCCCGCTTGCTTTCGCCGTTCATCGGGCAGGTATTTTGAACTATCGCCAACTCTTCCGCCGATGCATAGTTTATTACAGCTTTTTCTTCGACATACAGCATTGGGCGAATTTGAGTAATATCTGTTTGACTGAGATATGTGACAGGCTGAAAGCAATGCATTCGCCCTTCATATAATAGTGAGAGCAGGAATGTTTCAACTGCGTCATCATAATGATGTGCAAGCGCGATTTTCTTTATGCCCAGTTCAATCAGCAGAGTACCGAGCGCACCACGGCGCATTTTCGCACAGAGGGAGCACGGGTTCTTCTCTTTGCGTTCATCAAATATTATACGCCCCGCTTGCGTTTCTTTTAATGTAAATGGTATTTCAAGATCATTGCACAAGGTTTCTATAGGCGAAAAGTCCATACCATCAAGCCCCATAGAGAGCGTGACAACATGAAGCTTAAACCGCTTTGGATGATATTTCTGTATGGTAGCCAGCGCATGAAGAAGCGTAAGCGAGTCTTTTCCACCCGAGACCCCCACTGCCACAGTTTCTCCTTCCTCTATCATATTATAATCGTCAATACACCGACGAACCCGCCCCGCAATCTTCTGTATCATAAAAATATAACCCCCCTTGATTTATAAATAATCGATTTCAATACTCAAAATGCTTACATGTATTAAACTTTCGAGCAAGTTGCTTATTGCATTCTATCCGCTTTTACTCCCCTCGCCTCCTATCGCTGGCACCT
>Ga0131853_10026838_pt1 | contig 10353 bp, 7 predicted proteins | sample TergutLab28metaG_FD_92764 | JGI IMG/M metagenome (GOLD analysis project Ga0131853, IMG submission 92764) | Labiotermes labralis P1 segment gut microbial communities from Petit-Saut dam, French Guiana - Lab288 P1 (version 2) (version 2) | ecosystem: Host-associated > Arthropoda: Insects >... | reverse complement strand
TTTTTTTTTTTTTTTTTATTTTTTTTTTTTTTTTTTTTTTCTATCACACCAAAAAAATGAATTTTTTTTTCCCCCCCAGCCCGAGGGGGGCCAAACCGCCGGCGGCCCCTCTACCAAAATGTGCCCCCGCGTCCACCCCCCCCCCCCCCCCCGTTCTGACGGGTGAGAGCTCAATAACCTTGTTGTTATGGTGTAATGTAAGGAACAAAACGGAATATTCTGATAAACCACTGTATGAAGACATTTTGGAAGAACATACATCAATATTCTCTGCCCTACAGATGGCTGCAGTTTGTATTGTCGAAATGTTAATATCTACACGATTCTTCCAACATTCTTGTAACTTTTTTTATCTCAGTATTTAACCAACTTGATGCACAAAATTTGTTTCACAATAAATAAATAAAACTTATTGTGAAACAAATTTTGTGCATCATGTTGGTTAAATACTGAGATAAATATACTGAGATGCACGGTCAACAAAACGTCAAAATTCTTGTAACTGTTCATAACGAACACCGCCATCGGTCTGTCCTGAATTAAAGCAGGCACGCAAGCTACGAGAAGTCCAGAAACACGTTTCTAGAACAATTGAATGATTCAAGGTACAAACCGTTTTCCACTACACAGCAGCTCTAAACATGCGGTAACTTACACGTGTTCTCCCTTTACCGGGTCAAGGAGACAACGAAATGTCGGAAACAAAGACCTAACTGATAGCATTGGACGTTAGTGAGTGCCCTGCCTAATGGTGAAGGTCGTAACATTTCAGATGCCTGTCACAGCGGCCGTAGTCCTGGCTGGCCGCTTCGGGCAAGGACGCGCCTTCACGCCACGAAATGCAACAAGTGGCTACCGGCCGGCAGTGTCTCGCTGCGGGGCAGAATTACGCCTACACCACTAACTTGGGGATGTCCTGCTTTGTTATTCATTGGCATTAAGTTCGAAATTGAGGCCTAATGCAAAGTACAGACCTAACGATGGCCTGAATAAAACAAGCAGGCACAAGTCATTCACTTAACCCCTGCATGTATTCTTCAAATACAGCAATAAAACTGTCAACTGAAAAACCTAATGCTCCTCAGCATCGCTTCGTTTCATCAAAATATTACACTATATTATGCATAACATGCATTTTAAGCATTCGGATACTTCATTTTAAAGATACTACCAAATACGCCCCGATACAGCCATACAAGATGTCTTCCAGGTGAATACTTTGCTAGATAAGCCTACAAATATAAGCTGTCTTCTAGTAATGCCAACTGCAAAATATTTAAAAGATGATGACGTCCAGGTCACCGATTAAATATTTTTTCCACTTTGTAGCCGGTCCTGTCTAGAATGTGTAGCGATCTCAACAGCTAGGCCCAAAAATAACCTAACACGCCATCACATCAATCGACACGTTCCACACCGATGACGTCATTAAAAGTCGCAACTTCACAACATCGATTTCGTACGTCACTACGAATGTGCGCAGCGCAAAGCCGTAACGATGAACCATGTGGATCATGGCAATTTCCAACATCATGACAGATGACCGCACGGCCGTCACAAAAGAGACAGTTTATGGTAACGAACGATCGAAAACCGTACACTATGTCCTGTACGTCTACAAACTTTTTCTGCAGACTGCAAAACGGAACAGTTACTGCCTGTAAACCAGATTATATAACACGATAAATGATTAATAAAACAAGCTAAAATACGTGTCAAGAACAGAGCGCGCGCTTCACTTCTAACGTGTAACTGGTACGGACTGTACAGACACAAGGACAAAAATTGTATAACACTGACAAAATAAGTCAGAAATAAGGGAAAATGTGCGAGAGATGAGAACATACACAGAAAATTAAGCATAAATTAATGCGTATTTTACATAACTATTCAGTTCGCACTTCGCAGAGAACACAGCGTGCTTCCATTAGAACGATCAATAGGTAGAGACTGGATAATGAAACAACGGCTTTGTTACACAAATCATACGGCACACATACCAACATAACTCGCTGACAAACTATACATACAGTGACGGCCAGGTTTTAAAGCTTAAAAAATAAACGAGTCACATTTCCCTGCACTCCTTAGTTCGTCACACTTCAAGCTGCGTGCAGGCTTACCATAAACCATGATAATTTCACGTTTGCTGTAAAGCAAATACAATAGGGAGGCGTCGAATGCCAATCTTCACGACGTGGAATTGGCTCCTGCTCTCTGACCACCTCCCAGCTTTTGATTCAGTTCCGTGACGGATGATGCCAAATACCCACTAACATAACAGGACACACATCACAGATCTGCCTGCCGCAGTAAGGACTTGCCTGGGACGAGGCATTTCGGTGACGACGCTCCACATCCACAAATTCTGCGGATCTCAGTAAAGACAGGAACAAGACACGCAATGTACATATGAGGTAACACTGAGGCCCGTTCGCGTAACCATCGCTGAAGTGGAAAAGTAATAGGTATTAGATATAAATTTGTGTGCCTGTATTCTTGCATTATTTATCTGGCATGCAAAGCGCATGCGCCGTATTATATTGTCACATCTGTGGCCTGTCTGACTCTACCATATTCTTCCACATTACCTCAAAACCGAAGCGATTTTTGGACAATATTTACTGAATATAAAATGTGTGTTTTCATTTTCTCTGCAACGTTGTCTGAAATATTTCTCATTCCAAGAAGAATTCGGCAAGATATTTTCATAAATGTACCTAGGTATTCATGTAAAGTACATATTCTTGTCAGATTTTAATGAAACTTTTTCTCTCGACAATCTCCGAGAAATTATCAAATATCGAATTTCATGAAAATACGTCCAGCGGGAGCAGAGTTGTTCAAAGCGCACAGACGGAGACATAACGAAGCTAACCGTCGCTTTTAGCAATTTTGCGAAACGAGCCTAACAATGTTGGTCACTGTTAAGCAACTTAAAATACGCATCCACCCGCTGGTCCGATATTCCACTGTACTACTTGGACACAACCGACAAAGCAGGAAATAGCGCAAAATCTCAGCATGACCGCAGTTGAGATTGACTCAAGCTATTGGAAAGTGCTGTTTCAACTTCGGAGATTATGTATCGTCATCCTGAGTTGAAACATCATGAATGACAAGTTGGTAAGAAGGTAAAGTGATCTCGTTACAAGCCCGGTGTGGCCCAGAGGGTGGGTACGGTATAGCTCTAGTCTTCCATGACCGCGGCACTAGAAGGTGGTGAGTGGTCAGCAGCACGCCCCGGCCGCACTTTACCCCCGGGAAAGACCCGGTACCCATTGTACAGGAGGCTGGGTGGACCCCAGGGCCGGTCTGGACGGGCGGAAAATCTCGTCCCCGCCGGAATTCGATCCCGGACCGTCCAGCCCGTAGTCAGTCGCTATACCGACTGAGCTACCCGGCCCATGATAAGTTGGTAAGAGTACAAAAACCCACAATCGTGGCTCATTTGAAATAGTAATTGGTATTCACCTGAAGAGGGTCAAAAAATCTAAGGAAAGCCTTAACACGAGGCACGCCAACAATAATGTGCTTATTCCGCAGTTACTTTACTAAGTCCCTTCAACTTAACATCAAAAGTTGGAAAGACACGTGTAATTTTTTTTACATTAGCTCAGCTACGATTTTATATAAATGGCGAGAATTCAATATTATTTCAAGCCACAAACCGCAACTAGCTACAGAAACTTAAGATTCTGTAATCGATACAAAACAGCTAACACCAAATATGGTAAGAGACTTCTTTGTGTTAATGTTTATCTTCACATGCAGCAGCAACTATTGAGCTCGGACCTAAGAATCTATGCGCAAACAGTAAGGAACTGCAATTCTCATCTTACAGCGCGGCCGGCAGCATCAGCTGCTCTCAAACGGACACAAACAGCGACAGAAATTTGCTTAAACGTGTTAAAAACACACGAAACCTTAGAGATAAAATCTTAAAATACTACTTTAACATGAGCCATCCCGAAGTGTTTCAGTTAATACTCAAGAGTAGGTCAGTCAAAACACAACAGTTTATTAATTGTACTACTTAGGTGTGGCTCAAAACACAACAGTTTATTAATTTTACTACTTAGTTGTGGCGACTAGTTTCGAATTAAAAAGTCATTTTCAGGTCACTTATGAACCACATTAATACAGGTACGTTATGTAGCAGTGCACAAATTTGGGATCCCAAATTTGTGCACTGCTACTTAATGTTCCGATACTAATGTGATTCATAAGTGGCCTGAAAATGACTTTTTAATTCGAAACTAGTCGCCACAACTAAGTAGTACAATTAATAAACTGTTGTGTTTTGACTGACGTACTCTTGAGTATTAAAAAACTACATACGACCTATAAGAGAGCGAATGTCCTTAGGCAATGGAGCAGAGCCCTTGCTTGGAAATTAACAGTCGCTCATCTACTGAAAAAAAAAAAAAAAGTCGCTGCCTTGTACAGAACGAGAAGTTAATCATCGCGTTCGACATTCGCACTCCAGTCCAATACGACGAATCTTAAAGTTGTCCCCCCATCACAGCCAAGTTCGGCAAAGTTTGCTCTTTCTTTATGGGTTTGTAACTGAAATTCTGCTCGCAATTTCCATCTCTCTCACGAATGTCACATGCTCCGTCAGCTTATCTTTCTTGACTCGAGCAACAGAATAACTTTTGGTGCAAAAGCACAACGTACAAATTTCCCTCCACGTTATACATTTGTATCCAGCCTTCAGTACTTCACTCTCTAACCCGGCCATTTTCTTTGGCGTACTGCCCTCAACCGCCCTCGGTGGGCGGCCATGCACTCGAGTCTTCCCTACAACTGCTGACATAATTACTGATTTATGGGCAGCCACCGCGCAAGTCCGAATCCGTTAACGACTCGCTCCAGAGACCAACCACACTTTAAAAAAAACACACAATTTTTAATATTCAATATAAAAATGGGGTTTCCAACTGGCCGAAAATGACGCCTCATCGAAATGCGGCCGAGACATATAAACCGCTCTCGAATTTCTACCGCCTAAAGACACAAGTGGTCAAACGGATCGGCTTACAGATGAAATACGCACATGTTGGGAGACAGTAAACTACTGTACTGTCTGTTAGTTCGTTACAGAGGACTTGACTGACACGCATACGACAACTCGCATCGACACAATGGCGCTGACGTTTTGTCAAGCTGCACCGCAAGTTACAGTAAAAATGAACATAAAAGAGGGGTTGAAATAAACCTGTAAGGCCCTTATCTAAGAAACATTTCAATATAAACTCGTTCTGAGTCACCCCCGACGTCGGTAACGCCCTTAGAGCTAAATTTTGGTTAACACAGCTTTATAATGCAAATTCTGACCTTTAATGTAAAAGAGTTAGAAAATACTCATGAGAAAGTTGCGTTCAAATGGTAGGCTCAACGGAAGTTATACCGTTCTCATATTCGGATTTTCGTTATGTCACTGTCGTATCGGTGGCGTTTTGAGAAGTCCATCTGTGGACAGTTTTGCTGATGTAGGCCTATGCGTATTACGTCGGGGGAAATACGGAGCAGAATTTGGAGAGTTCTGGACTCAGCCTGTCACCCACCCCCCTTCGCTGGTAACACACAGGCGGTAATACCAGACTACGCTACGGACTGGACGACTGAATCCCAGATGGGCAAAGACGTTTCTCTCTTCTCCACAGCGTCCGCACCGAATTTGAAGCCCGTCCACACTCCTATTCAATGGGTACTAGGGGGCTTGCCCCCAGGGGGCAAAGAGACCGGGACGTGACGCTGACTACAAATCTTCATCTTGTACCGAGGTTAAGAATGGGTGAAGCAAAACATCCACTCGCCCCATTCCAGTCTTCAAGGCATGAAAAGGGACAACTTAAATTTACGCATTGCACATCGCTTTGTGGATGAACCGCAGAATATTCTAGCCCACGTATATCGCTAGGGTACAACACATAAGGTCGTAATCGTATTATACACAAAATTCAATGTCCTTTAGTTTCTCACAGCGTCATACGATTTGCTGGAAGGGAAAGGAACATACCTGATATCTACGTACAATACTACAGTAAACCATCAGACGCGAAAATAAATGCAATTATTTTCCAAAAGCGTAAAATATCTTTGTACTTATCCCCATTCACGCTGTAGTAGCATATGGAATATACCGATACATTTAAACACAGATATTTGTACCCGCAACTTGGTCTGTTCTATTCGACAGTGTAACAGCTCATTGCCATCACGCGACTTCTGCATCTAACGTCTTTAATTCCCGTCTTTGTCGCACCAAATTTCATATTCACAAATAAATATCACTACTGTATCTACAGTTTCCCTGTTCATTGACTTAAGACGGCCTCGTTCCCGCATTTCCTTTAATACTATAAGTAACTCCATGGAGCAGAGCACTTCTTGAGAAGCTAATTTTATGAAAACCGGAAGTGCATTACCGTATTTAAAACAGTCCGCCACGTGGCCCTATCTTGCACCAGATCAATCCAGGCTAGCCCTCCATCACACTTCTTGAAGGCCCATTTTAATATTATCTCCCCGTCTAGGCCCAGGTCTTCCAAGTGCTCTATTTCCCTCAGGTTTCCCCACCAAAACCCTGTACACATAACATCTATCTCCCACACGTACTACGTCCCCCGGTCATTTCATTCTTCTTGATTCGGTCACCCGAACAATATTTGGTACGGAGTACATGTCACAGAGTTCCTCATTATGCTGTCTTCTCCACTCAATTTTGTTACCTCGTCCCTCTTAGGTCCAAACACAGTAAAATCTTACAAGGAACCTGTGCACAACGTAATCCCGCCTTTAGTGGAAAACTTTTACAGTTCCGCGTATCCAAAGTTCAAGTACCTGTATTAAACGAAATCCGCAAGCAACGCAAAAAATTCGGCTCCCTGCGATTCCGTTATAGGCAGGTTTAAATTATCTTCCTCAGCACTCTACTGTCGAACACCCCCAGCCTATGTCCCTCCCTTAAAGTGAGAGGCCAAGTTTCACACCCATACACAACAACAAGCAAAATCATAGTTCTGTATATCTAAATCTTTATGTTTTTGGATAGCGAACTGGAAGACAAAAGATGGTGCACCGTGTGGGACGTTCGGTTGATCCGCGTTGGCCGAATTTAATACTGTACGGTATTACTGCGTGGGCCGGTTAGCGCAGTTTGTATAGCGACTGACTATGGGCCGGACGGTCCGAGGTCGAATCCCGGTGGGGACAAAATTTTCCGCCCGTCCAGACCGGCCCTGGGGCCCACCCAGTCTCCTGTAAAATTGGTACTGGGTCTTTCCCGGGGATAAAGTGCGGCCGGGGCGTGCTGGTGACCACTCACCCCTTTCTAGTGCCGCGGTCATGGAAGAGTAAAGCTATACCAAACCCACCCTCTGGCCAACACCAGGCCTGTAACGGGATCATTTTACCTTTACCCTTTACGGTATTACTGCAATACGGTACAAACACTCCGCGTTGAACTAGGGTTGCGTATGTTTCATGACGCGATCACATTTAGTAACGTAAGAGAGATTAATTCGAAAATTTGCCGTAGGATTTTCATTATAAATAGTCTCAGAACAGTTTATTTCTCAAGTCAACAGAGACATACAAAGAAGCATCACTATTAACACATAAACCTAACCCCTCTATTTGTTAAGATCTGTCGAGTTCAATCAGTGAACAGCGATGGTACAAAACTGAATGACACACGTGAGCAAAAAGAAAATGACATGATATTAACAATGGGGGTAAAAGTGTGTCGTGAAACACACACTGGGAAGAACGAGTAACGAATGGAAGGGAAAAAAGTAAAATGTTCTTTGAGAAACAGTATGTGATGTGCATGAACTGGCTCAGGATCGTGTCTGTTCGCAGGCTTTGTTATCAGTGATCAAACTTCGGGTTCTGCCACCAGAGGGCGAGATGAACAGTACAGATACTGAAGTGTCAGATAACCTGCCAAGGCATTAAAATAATGCTTAATTAAAATGGGTGCATCGCAGTGGCGAATCGTGATACAGAGGTCAGGTCAGGTCATGCCTTATTTTCACCCCTCCCCTCCAATTAATTAAACGTAACACTAGCAATACAATAATAATAATAATAATAGTAATACACACAAAGGCAAGATTAGGAGAGTCCCTAAAGGAAAAATGGCAAAACAAAGTAATGTATGGGCAGTACATTAGAAATATTGATGGAGAGCTTATTAGTGGAGAATACACATTCCTATAGCTATCGAAAGGAGACCTAAAAGCAGAAACTGAAAGTGAAATAGTGGCAGCAAAAGACCAGGTGCTACAAACAAAATATTATGCGACAAAAATATTGAACACAGAGACAGATAGCAAGTGCAGACTTTGCCAACAACTTGACGAGACAATAGACCGCATAATATCAGCATGCCCAATACTGGCAAAAGAACAGTGCATAAAAAGACATGATAGAGTGTGTGCACAACTACACTTCAACATATGCAAGGAAACAGGGGTACAATTGGGGAAAAAACACTGGAATGAACATGTACAAAAATCAGTAGAAACAAGTCAAGGAGGCAAGGTAACCATACTGTGGAATCAACAAGTACAAACTGACAGAACTATCCCCAACAACAAACCAGACATTATAATCCGTGATAATGAGAAGGGAACATGTATGTTAATAGACGTTGCAATCTCAGGAGACAGAAATGTGATTAAAAAGGAAGCCGAGAAGATTCTAAAATATAAAGATCTTACAATAGAAATACAGCACATGTGGAATGTAAAAACAAAGGTGATACCAGTAATAATAGGTGCGACTGGGACTACTTCAAAGTCATTTAGAAAATACGTGAGCCACATACCAGGAAAACATGAAGTCAAGTAACTCCAGAAAACAGCCATATTGGGCACTGCACACATACTTCGGAAAGTACTAATATAAAAGTACAATAGATTCAACACTGAAACTAACGATATAAGCACCATGAATAGTAACAAAAGAATAGCGGCAACACTGTATTCCCTAGGGACATAGTTTGTCTCAGGAATATAAGTATAAATACCCTGCATAAAGGAGATGATGATGATGATAATAATAATAACAATAATAAGCGACATTGTAAATGTGATCACACACAACTCTTTCAATATCCGCAAGACAGAGAAATAAAAAATCCTACCCGATGTTTTTGCCATTTAAAATAAAACTCCTCTCTTATTGTCTGTATGTCTGTCTGTACGCTCTAAATATGGCACAGAGGGGCAGTGTCGTCCATCCTTTGCTAACCTAAGTTTTTCTGCTATGGTACTTATCTCTGCCAAGTCCTGAATCACATTTTTATCAACCTTGCACACATCCATTCTTCAAAATAAGGGTTATTAAAGAATAAAATAATTTAAAATTACTTCTCCACATCACTCTACTGGCATCATATAAAACCTACAACACACAAATTTCACTTTGTCAGTATTTTAGTGATTGCTTGGATGAGAACTAATATCGCACAATACGTCCGTGACGAAAACCGTTCCATCAAATTCCAACTTGGAAACGACGGAGTGTTTCAGTACAACAAATGAACACCGACAATATATGCCCGTACCGTCTCCCGGGTCCTGCGGCACGTGTACCGCAACACAACGACCCTGCTGTGAAAGAAGCCATATTCTCAGGATTCTTAATACCGACATTCTGTACTCAACAACATCCCCAATTCCCTCTCCTCTCTGAAGTGATACTGCGTATTCAAGGCGAATGACGTCCAAATATTACGAAAATCTTTATCGTTACATTCTCTCACAGAAAATCAATCCTACACCAACAAGACTCAATAAATGAGGAGCATAAAAATAATGAGAAATAAAACAGTGATCAGAGGTTTCCACCGCGTGATAACGAGGAACCAGATATTCTGGGTTGTTGCGCCGTGTAGTTCGGTAACTTCTTCCCGATATTCCGAAAAACAAATACCGCTTTCATACTCAGGGTGATCACTGAATTCACGGACTCAAACCCTGAAGATGAAAGCGGTACGTTTCTTCGAAATGTCAGGACTAAATTACCCATCCACACGGCGCAAAAGCCCAGAAGACCTACTTCATCAGTAGTAAAACAGATTTGCGATTAATAAAATCCTTCGACATTGTGTCGTTTATAGTGGGTAACGCGGCAAGCTTCCCGCATGACCTTAGTCCTTATCTTTCAATGTAACCTTCTTTCTCTCTCTCGCTTGCTACACAAGCGACCAGACGTCTGGCTGCGGAATGGGTCTCATGCCTTGGAGAAGAGTGAGGGAGTTTAAATGGACGCTGCAGAGAAACAGCACTGCCTTCTCTTTCTGGCTATCTTTCTTTCTTTCTTTCTTTCTTTCTTTCT
>Ga0131853_10026836_pt1:5000-10354 | contig 10354 bp, 5 predicted proteins | sample TergutLab28metaG_FD_92764 | JGI IMG/M metagenome (GOLD analysis project Ga0131853, IMG submission 92764) | Labiotermes labralis P1 segment gut microbial communities from Petit-Saut dam, French Guiana - Lab288 P1 (version 2) (version 2) | ecosystem: Host-associated > Arthropoda... | reverse complement strand
TATGGCTGGTAATTGGAGTTTCCAGACAATTTTCAGCGAAGACATAAAATTAGGAATAAAAATTTGTCCAGAAAATTCAGGCCCTAAAACTGGGTTAATTTGAACGGGTAGGCTCTATAGTTCTTTTGTTTGGTCAAGAAAGTCATACGTTTAAATACACGTGCATGGTTTAGGCTAGAACAAGAAGTCAACAAGGAGCACATGCAAAAAACTATGGGCATTTTCCGGCAAATTAAAATGGTTTGGGGTGGGAGGGGACGAGGGAGCTATTCTTTAAATTCAACATGCCCGTTTGTGTAAAAATCATAATATCTATAAATGTTTTCAGTCACGACCGACATACAAACTGCGAACAGGTTGTTAAATTTGTTCGCAGATTGTTAGTTGGTTGTGATTTATAGATATTGTAATTTAGTGCCAGACTGTTTAAACAGACTGACAGTCGCCAGGTAATTTCTAAACGTGCAAATAAATGTATTTGCCGATAGATTTTGTTGCGTAATTGTAGAAGTAATTAGGAGCTAGAATACTAAGTGCTTGCCGAAAACACATGACTTACCATAGTTTACGTTACATGTATATAAGGTAGCTCAGTTCTTACTTAGTTCTTTAAGAGGCGTGGCTGCTTTGAACTACAGAGAGCACGACAGTCTAGGTCGTCAATATATCATCCAACAAACGCACTGCGTGATGCAACATTCATGACATATATCTACTCCTACATGTTTCGGCTCCCTGAGGAAGGCACCTCAGTGCCGCAAGATGTAGGAGTTGATATGTGTCATAAATGGTTCATTGCGGAGTGAGTTTGTTAGACGCACGGTGTGATTAACACAAAAGTCTAAGTTGTACTGTACATTGTACTGTACAAAATCAGCCACTTAATTGATGTCCCATCTATTAGGCCTACGAAATTGACGTAAATAACGTTGATAAGAAAAATTAACATTGTTACTCTGAGAACCAGTTAAAACAACATATATTCTGTGGAAGAAATTCTGAATTCTGTTAGGCTAAAGCAAGTGGCATATAGATTACACGGTAAACTCACCTGGTCATTAAGATTTCAAAGAAAGAGAGCGTATAGCAGGGAATTTAATTGTATCAGTGGCGGATCTGCATATTGGTAGGTTCAAGAGGGCCGCAGAGCCCCGTTTCGTCACTCTCTCACACAGTGACGCAAGAAGTTAGTTTTGTTATTGGCCAGAATGTCACGTCAATCGAGTTTTGAGTCTCGGGGGGTGAAGCTAGCCTGTCAGGGTCGCTCAGTTACCAGGATATGTACCCGTACACTAATTTTCTTTCTGTGGCGCTGCGGCCCAACGCGGGCCATGGCCTCCTCATTCTTGAGGTTTCACGATCACACACAACGACGCATCACAGTCGATAGGACTCCTCCGGACGCGTGATCAGTGCGTCGCAGAGACCTCTACCTGACAACACACAACACTCACAACAGATAAACATCTATGCCCTCGGTGGGATTCGAACCCACAATCTCATCAGGCGAGCGGCCGCAGACCTACGCCTTAGACCGCGCGGCCACTGGGACCGGCATCCGTACAATAATATATTCCCAAAAATTAAAAAGTCCAATAAAAATATTTTTAAAATTGCCAGCAAATAGCTTGAATGTTGACCCGCATAATTTCGTCACTTGTGGCAAATCACAGGCACAAACAGCAGTTGTTACAGTTGAAAAAATTATAAATCAAGTGACGGCTGTTTTGAAAATAGCAGGTCTTTCGGAACGAAAAATTAAGACTAGTTATTCTATCTCGGAGACTTCTACACTTCGGCTACAAACGCGTATTCAATATTCTCAACGTTGTCAGACTACTGGCTACAACAAATGAACGTGTGATACTGGTGTTAACGAAGAGAATTTTTCGGATATGTTGACCTTCCTCTTAAAAAAAAGCAATAAATTATGCAGACAATATAACAAACTGTGTCCTAATGCAGGCAAGGGCATTTAATTAAAGTTGACTCAGATAGCCTAAAAAGTAACTGTACTGTGTAGAGCTTGATCTATACGATGGTCCAGAAAAATTAGAAGACTATAATGCATATTTCTCACGATGAGAATAAAAAATTGGATCTATAAACTGCTGAAAAGTCCATAAACTTCACCTGTATACATGCATGGCGCTTTAAAGCGCCGTGATTGCTACACACAGTTCTCACTTTTAGCAGCGCAGTCTCTGCATTATTTACTGCGTTTTAATTACTTAAATGAATTAATGAATGAATGAAAGTATGCATCAGTATAATTTGTTCTGTCTGAAAGGCTGCCAATTTAACACCACGTTTTCTGCAATACACATCCTCTATCTTAAACTTTACGATATTTATCTTAAATACAAACTCATTCATTAACCCTTTCGTGTAGAGCAGTTCTTCTTGCTGCTTCTCACCCCTGTGCGTTATTTACTCTTTCGGTTTCTCTAATCCTAATTTATCTTACATAATATTTCCCCTGGGTTTCGCAGTTCTATGTTCTTTTCGTAATTAACCATTTTCTAAAGTGATAATAATATGTATTACTTGAACTTAAAGCAGGTATGTATCACCAAGGGCCGCGTCTTCTAATATCAGATTTTCTCAATTATAAAGACTTTATAGTAAGCCTTACACTCTAAGTAATTCGCTAGGTGGTAACGAATCCAAATGTTTCTATTACAATACCCTTTCATTCTCTTCCTATATTCTTTGTGACGTTACATCGTTTATACTTCTGGGTTTCTCATGCCTCTCAGAATAAGCAAGGATAATTTTTCTTACATTCCCCTATTCTCTGAAGCATAATATTCAAGTTACTTAGAAAAGTACTGACATTTAGTCAGCAGTTGGCATGCGGGAAAGGTAAAGTTGGTCCTCAATTAAGCAACTGCTAAATAACGCTTTTTTTAAAGGCCGGCCTACGTGACGGACGGCTGACTGAAATTAAGGTTCTGTGATCAGCCCAATAGATCCAGGTACTCCGTATTTTTCTGAGGTCCTAGAGCAATTGGTCGCTGGTTCGATCCCAGCTGGTGTCAGTGGATTTTTCATTGACAAAAAATCCTTCCGATCGCACTATGGCCCTGGGGTCGACTCAGCCTCTAACAGAAATGAGTAAAAGTAAAGTGATCCTGTTACAGGCCCAGTGTGGCCCAGAGGGTGGGTAGAGGTATAGCTCTACTCTTCCATGACCGCGGCACTAGAAGGGGTGAGTGGTCAGCAGCACGCCCCTGCCGCACTTTACCCACGGGAAAGATCCGGTACCCGTTTTACAGGAGGCTGGTTGGACCCCAGGGCCGGTCTGGAAGGGCGGAAAATCTCGTCCCCTCCGGGATTCGATCCCGGACTGTCCAGCCCGTAGCTCAGTCGCTATACCGACTGAGCTACCCGGCCCACCAACAGAAATGAGTACCAGGAGTATTTCCTGGGGGTAAAGGCGCGCGGTGCGTAAGGCTGACAACCTTACCACCATCCTGTGCCATTGTCACGAAATCTGGGAACCCTTCCTAAGAACCCTCTGGGCCTGTCCAGGCCTTTAACGGGACTGCTTTACCCTTTTACCTAGAGCAATTACTGTATTGATGCCAAATTTCCACATACGTTTTCATGCATCTCTTCCAAATTCGCTTTACAATTCCGCTTCATTAAATCCCTCCGCATGTTAGTACCAAAATACAGTAGCCTCTGCGCAGCTAAGTTTTGTACTAATTCCCCTTATATTAAAATTAAAGGCAGTATGTCTCACTACTCCCCCACCCCCACCGCCACCCCACACCACTCCACCCACTTAAATTTTATTTTACTTCCTTGTCTTCTTCAAGTTTCACCATTTAAATTCATTAGGCAGAAGCATCAGTAAGGTGCAATGAACAAAAGTGTTTCAGAAGTTTTTCCAAACTAAAATGCCTGGGGAAAAAGATGAAGATTTCCCATTCCTGACAATCAGCTCTCCAGTATGAAAATAATTCAATTCTAGGAATCCCAACAAGCCTGTCCGCCATTTCACGTTGCTTCCTTCATATCAGCTCTGAGACTGACCAACAGCTGTGGCGAACGAAAGTTCAGAATCTGACAATACAATAAGTGACAGAAGGACCCTTTACTAAGGCAGAGAATCAAGTTCATATTCACACAGTCCAGCCCTTTCTGTTTTAGCCGGTGTGATTCATACCTCGAAACTACCCCTTCCTCCTCCCAATACACCAATACCTTAACCATTATAGCACAAATATTACTGCATTCACCACAAGCTTGAAAATTTGAAAACACTGCATTTTTCTTATACGGAGTATTTGTACGTTGCTTGTGGTTGTTAGGATAAGAATGATTAATATCACATGCAGCATTAGCCATTTGATTATTATAATGGAGTCACGAAGGGTTTCTGTGAAATACAGACTAAAATTTTGAACATTGGCACTCGAGTGTTGCACTTATCTTTGCCTGCAGCCCATTCCAGCTTCATATGACTAACAGTTATTAATTCTACTGAGACAAAAAAAGCATAAACTGATTCAGAATTCAGCGACGTGAAGCGCCGTAGCTGAAAGTCAAATATAAAGAAAGCGTCAACGTACACTGGACAAGAGGTAGACAGGGCTAAGTATTATAAAGACCACAATGAATCTGAGGCCTGAAGCCTCGACTAAAGGCCGGCTGGTTGTGGTGAGGCATTTATTACAGTCGTTAAAGCATAATATTTCATGTTTATGGTTCCGTGCTTCGCTGATCTATATTAATATTTGTCCAACGAGATGCAACACAAAGCAGTCTCTTTATTATTCTGCAAGTTCACCGTACATGTTTCGGATGTCAACCACACCCATCATCAGGAGTACACAAAACTGTAACTACAGCCTCCGATACTGGTCATACTGCAAAGTATAAAGGTATTTAACTAGAAAGGTATATAATACACTCGGTTACTCGTAACAATGTCGTAGTAGAGCAGTAGGACATGCATTATCAACTGAGATAACATTTATAACCTAGAATTTTAAACCTTTTTTTGCCTAGTGCATGTCGTACTGCTCTACTACGACACTGTTACGAGTAACCGAGTGTATTATATACCTTTCTAGTTAAATACCTTTATACTTTGCAGTATGACCAGTATCGGAGGCTGTAATTACAGTTTCGTGTACTCCTGATGATGGGTGTGGTTGACACCCGAAACGTGTAGAGTGAACTTGCAGAATAATAAATAGACTGCTTTGTGTTGCATCCCGTTGGACATTTATTAATACGAGGCACAGACATTTCTGTTTCTAATAAATAAATTTACTTACAAAATATTATCTTGGATTTAAATTCGGCCCACATTTGATGTTGGGTCAACCCACGCGGAATTT
>Ga0131853_10026834_pt1 | contig 10354 bp, 6 predicted proteins | sample TergutLab28metaG_FD_92764 | JGI IMG/M metagenome (GOLD analysis project Ga0131853, IMG submission 92764) | Labiotermes labralis P1 segment gut microbial communities from Petit-Saut dam, French Guiana - Lab288 P1 (version 2) (version 2) | ecosystem: Host-associated > Arthropoda: Insects >... | reverse complement strand
ATTTGTGTTGTTCGGATGTTATTTTCTGTGTTGTTCATTGGTTAATTGTGTTGTTCTATGTTGTTCTTGTATGTAAGTGTGTACTGCCACCGGGTGACCACCCAATTGCAGTTAATAAAAATAATATATAATATAAACTCACTCAAAGTCAGTGCCGTGCGAGCAGGTGCTTTGTCGTGATACAGGATCCATGAGTTGTTGGCAAGAATTTCGGGTCGTTTCCGTCTAACTTTATCACGCAGCCTTTTCAGTAATTCGAAATAGTAAACTTAGTTGGATGTTTGTCCAGTTGGTACAAATTCATAATGAACAATCCCTCTAATATCAAAAAAATTCACTAACATTTTTTGAGTCTTGATTTGGACCGACGGAATATTTGTTGTGGGGGAATTGACAGTCTTCCATTGTGCATTTTGCCCCTTTGTTTCAGGGTCGTATTGGTAGACCTAAATTTCATCACGTGTGACGACACAGCCCAAAATGTTATCTTGCCTCACCAAAAGGTCCCGGTAAATTATGACTCTTCTTTACTTTTATACTTCGGTGAGCTCATTTGAGACCATTTTTGCACACACCTTCCTCATGTCAAAATCTTCAGTTAAGATTTTCCTAACTGTTTCTTTGTCTATGTCGATGTTCACTTGCTCTGCTATGCTCCTGACAGTCAGCCGAAGATTTTCACGCACAATTTGACGAATTTTTTAAATGTTTTCTTCAGTTCGGCTTGTTGCTGGCCGGCTTGATCTCTCTTCGTCAGTGACACTTTCTCTTCCCTCGGAAAAATGTTTCACCCAATTGTAAACTGATGTTTTCTTCATAGCATTAAACCCGTAAACTTTCACTAACGCCTCTCTGATTTCTTTTCCACTCTTTCGAAATTTAACAACAAATTTATTCTTCGTTCGCTGCTCTAATAGATGCTCCAACATTCTCGCGGCGACACACAAAACACGCGCAGATATTAATAGATGCCACTCAGAAAGAGACTGCCATAGATCAACAACAACAACAACTCAGCTGTGAAACGATTATATATCAACGTAATGAAACCATACTAAGGCTTTTGTCCAGTGCTGCCACGGCAAGCAAGCGGCGGCGAGTTCGCGAACTGAATTGTCCGACCACGTAATTTAAAGCACCTGACTTTGGATGGAAGAAATACTGTATAGATCATCTACGAAGTGCAAACATGTGTTCCGCTTACAACAGGGAGTATTATCGATATAGCGTTAATGTGATTGTGTTTGTGTACTAAGACACACAGTGGTGCACACCTGAGTGGTAGCATATTTTTAGGAGCATTTGTGAAAAAATGAAAAGCAACTGATAGCTTTGTAATGTCTGCCTGTTTGTCTTTTTGACCTTCAGTCCACATGATACAACTTGTCTTCAGACTGGACAGATTTTCATAAACTTTGATATTTGAGGACTTTTGGAAAATGTTTTGAGAAAATTCTGTTTAGGTAAAATCTGGCAACAATGAGTACTGTACGTTAAGACGTATATATTATGATGGCAATATCTCGCTAAATTTTATGACAGTATCTTGCTCAATACTTCTTAGAATGAGAAATGTATCAGAAACAACAAGGCGAAATACTCCAGGTGCTTAAACATAAAGTTTTATTGATGGGTGACAGTCACATAAGAGGATTTGCAGCTAGGATGATTGCCTCCCTGGATGCTCGTTTTGATGTGTGTGGTGTTGTGAAACCAGGATCGGTCACTGGAACATTAATAGAGACTGTGAAAGGTGATGTTGGAAAACTCACAATGAATTACTTTCTAATAATTTGCGGTGAAGCAAATGATATTCTAGAAAATCATTTAAGTATATCACTAATTTTATCCAGAATGTAAATCATACCAATATAATCTTAGTAAGTGTTCCCTACAGATATGATGCAAAAGATTATTCACATGTTAACAGTACAATCAAATCCTTTAATAGTCAGTTACTTAAAATTGCAAAATGTTTCAGCCATGTTAGTATAATTGAATTTGTCAACAACAGAATTTTATTCACCAAGCATGGACTGCATCTAAATGAATCAGGTAAAGAATTATTATCAAACCAGTTAGTACTACACATATTTTTAATATTGGAAGAAGTCAGTGTTAATCCCATACCTCTCGGATGGTGTGACAAGAATCCACAAGTCAATGCTTCTACAATAATAAGGCCTTCCCCTACACTTACCCCTATAAATTGCCAGTTGCCAACCGAGCAAGCACCTAAACGTACTAAGAAATTGCCTGTAACTAGAAAAGATGATTTTATGGGGAACTTAACTGAGGAATCGGAATTTGGCAGAGTAATTAATTGTAATTAGTTTAAACATAATAAGAACCAAAATCATGTAAGAAATCCCTATATTCCTAAATTCTCTATGAAAGGTTTTGTAATTTTTCACCAAAACATTTGAGGCCTCAACAGTAATAAACTTGATGAGTTATCCATTTCTTTATCTGCAAATCCTCCACACCGTACACGCTTCACTGAACATCATTTCGGCATTAATGAAACAGATATAATTGTACTGGAAAATTGCAGACTTGGGGGTAAATTTATTAGGAATACATTTAAAAATGGAGCAGTATGTATTTTTACTCACGAATCTATTCAGTCTAGTAATATAAACTTAAATGAATTCTGTGAAGAAAAAGACCTGGAGTTATGTGCAGTTAAATTGCACCTTCTATCCTATGAAATATGTATTATAACTATTTATGGATCCCTATCTGGAAACTTTCAATACTTCATAGATAATCTTGAAAAAATTCTAAGCATGATTTATAGTAACACTATTCAAATAATAATATGTGGATACATTAACATTAACTATCTCATTGCTTCCACATACAAACAATCACTGGATTCATTATTGGCCTCCTATGGTATATGCAGCACAGTTCAATTTCCCACTAGAATCCAGAATAACTCTCACTCTGCTATTGACAATATTTTTATTAATACAGATACATTTAGTAAAATTTCATTGTACCCCATTTTACCCCATTATAAACGGGCTGTCTGATCACGCTGCACAAAGTATAATATATTGTAATATACTTGAACAGAACTGCAATACTTACTTCTACTTTAATAAAATAATTGTTAAATTTTCAATTGTGTATTTTAATACCAAATTGAACTATGAATCATAGGCAGATATATTTACTGATAATAATGTAAACACTATCTTTAACAATTTTCTGAATATGTATTTAAAAATATTTTACTCAGGCTTTCCTCTCAAAAAGTCCATCATAGATCCTGTAACAAGGCATGGCTAACACCAGGAATTAAGATTTCGTGTATAACCAAAGAAAGCTTTTTCTAATTCAAAGAAACAATAATGACCCTAATTTGACAAATTATTACAAGAGATACTGTAGGATTCTAACAAGTGTCATTAAACTAGCTAAACAAATATACTATAACAGCATTCTAACCTGTTCTAATAATAAAACTAAAACTACTTGGAATATTATTAAGAATACCTCAAATATAAAACCAAACTCACAAAATATAACCTCAATTAATGTAAATGACAAATTATCCTTTAATTAATTAATTAATTTATTTATTTAGTATTCCAGAGATCCACCGAGGTCTGGTATAACAATAGATATAGTACAGAAAGTGTCATTACAATAAAATACTTATGATAATAATATGGAAATATGTCAAATCAAATTTATACAAGAATGCTATTTGCTCAGAATGTACAGTTCAAGAGTACAATACATAGTGTACTTAGACAGAAAAACATAGTAACAAGCCATGAGTACTAATGTGATGTCCTAGACAGAATCTGAACTTAATACATACAAATATACATAAATACGTTTATGTTCACTTTCCATTAGATCTTTCCAGAACGTGTTAAGAGAGTGTGCAGTGCGTTGTCATAATACCATTGGGGGTTAGATTACAGGTGAGACAACAAAAGTGAGGCATGTGAAATAATGAGTTTTGTTAGTGATAATGAATGTGAATTTGTGGCTATCCTTAGTTATGTAAATAATAAGTAGAATTAGTAACAAAATTAAGTAGCAACTACGTAGCAATGGCGTAACGAATGAGAGCTGTAGCAGTCAGGATGCTGATTGATAAAATTCGTCCAGACTATGGAAAGAATGTTCCAATGAGATAATATTTTAATGTGGATTTAAAACACTTAGCATCGTTTGAAAGGGCTTTAATGTTTGATGGTAAGTGATTACATATTTTTACTCCCAGAAAACAGCACTCCTTTCTGACCAGATGTAAGGTTTGTGGAAGGTAAATGTAGGTTTCGATTGAAACGTGTGTTTAGGTTGTGAATTTCAGAGTTGGATTGGAAGAAATCTCTATTTTTAATTACAAAGACAAACAGGTAGAAAATGTATTGTGTTGGTAGTGAAAGTATTTGTGTTTAAATAGTTGTCGGAATGTATCGTGACTGCTGGAATTAGTAATAATTCCTATAATACTTTTTTGAATTTTGAAAATACTGTTTGTGTGATGTGCGTGTGAATTGCCCCAGAATATAATTCCATATGATAAAACAGAGTGTGCGTAGGAGAAATAGATCATTCTCAGCGTACTCATGGTCAGAAACGGTTTCAAGAACCTGATGGAATAGCAAGCCTTATTCAGTTTAGACATTATTGCAGTAATGTGGTCCTTCCATGATAATGAATTGTTGATGATCAAACTTAAAAATTTTGTGCTATTAATATTAGAGTTTATTGAATTGTGTACAAGTATCTGAATTTTCCCTTCATTTTGTTTTTTAGTTCAGAATTGCATAAAGCATGTTTTATTGTAGTTTAAAGATAGGAGATTGCTCTGGAACCAGGAAGTTATTTCAGTCATTAGTGAATTAAGGTTTTTTTTTTAAATTCATCAGGGTTGGCGTTAGATATAATAATGGTAGTATCATCAGCAAATAGTATAGGGTTTGCTAATTTGTTAACGCTTGGAGAGAGATCATTTATGTATATAAGAAACAGTAATGGACCCAATATCGAACCCCGTAGAACACAATGCTTCACCTGTATCCAGCTAGAAGATAGGTTATATGGTTTATTGTTGTATACAGATACTCTCTGATGGTCAAATTATTACTGAGTCATTTAATAAATATTTTGTGTCAATTGCACAAAATATACATGTGAATAATCACAATGATAATCCTTCATCTAATAATGAAAATCCTGTATCTTTCCTAGCCAGGGCATTTAATCAAACAATCCCTACTCTCAGTCTTAAATGTGTATCATATAGAAGACATAAAAATGTCACTCAAAATAAGAAATTCACATGGATATGAATGGATATCAACCAAAAATTTAAAATTGAGTATTCATTACATTTCTTCTCCTCTAGCTTATATATGTAACAGATTGTTATCTTCTGGCATTTCCCCAACAAAATTAAAATTCTCTGAAGTCAAACATATTTAAAAGAGGAGATAAAAATGATACATCTAATTAAAGACCTATTTCTCTGCTCACATCATTTCCAGAGATTTTTGAAAAGGTTTTCTGTAATGGATTATATCATCATATTAATAATAAATTTCATTCTTGTTAAAGAATAATTCGGTGTCAGACAATCATCATGAACAGCTATTGCATACTGTATGTTGACCACAAATATACTGACAGCATTAAACAATAAATTGATAGTTGGTGGTATTTTTTGCGACTTTCATAAGGCATTTGACTGTGTCAACCATGGCATCCTGCTGTCTAAAATGGAGTTTTATGGCATTTCTGGAAAAGATAATAACTTAATCAAATTCTACTTACAAGATAGATATAAGACAGTATTGGTAGATCTTGATTAAAAAAAATATTACTCCGAATGGGAATCTGTTACAGATGGAGCTCCCAAGGGATCCTTAGTTGGTCCCCTGTTTTTTCTTTTGTATTTTAACGGCACACCAAATGTAACATCTGATATATCTGATGTATTTAACCCAGTGCTGTATGCAAATGACACTAGCTTCATAATTACTAATTCTGATAAACAAATGTTTGAAAATACTAATGCAACAGACCTACAAATATCATATAAAAATAGACAAATCTCCAGTATACATAGCACAAAATTTTGGGGATTGGTGATAAATAATAATTTATCCTGGCATTGCCATATTGTTCAAATGATAACAAATCTCAACAAAGCACCTTATGTAAACTGATATTTGAAACTGGTGTTGTCTTTTGAGTCGTTAAAGATGGTTTATTTCTCAACAGTCCATTCAATCATAACATACAGTATCATATTCTGGGGTATATAAACTAATAGTAAAATCACGTTTAAAATCCAAAAAAGAATATTAAGGATAATTACGAACTAAGGTAACAAGGATTCTTGTTGAGAATTATTTAAAAAATTACACATTATCCCTCTTCAGTGTCAATACATATTTTCTCTACTGATGTTTTTGTGAAGAGTAAAGATTTCTTCAAATCCAACTCGGATGTTCATAGTTTTAATACAATATCTCATAATGATTTACACATTCCTGCAGCAAATTTGGTAGTATTTCAGAAAGGAGTGTGGTATTCTGGTGTCAAATTCTATAACCATCTTCCACCAACACATAAACAAGTATCATATGATATCTCTAAATTTAAAGCAGCCTTAAAGAGATTTCTCTTTACAAACTCTTTTTACACACTGGAGGAGTACTATAGCTGGAAATAATGATCTTGGTTCATATTATTATATTTTAACAATAGTATAAATTATTTTATTGCTGTTTAATTATTATTTAATCAAATCACTTATGATTATACATATGTGTTGTCATATATGTTGTATGTGCTGTAGACTAGTTATACTTTCAGCATTGGTCCCATAGGCCATGTAAGGATCAATGAATTGTGGTGGTTTGACTGATAATAAGTAACCTGAACAACATGCTTTGCTATTAAGACTGTTACATCTCTATTGTCAAGAGAAGATATTTCTCTTGTGTGCATTCATTCATGACTCATGGTGTAATATACTATGTACATATGAGGGTGCTGGGACTGTGCTTTTCCTTCTTGCGTTTTGTAGGATTTACTATAAGTGGTACATTAATATATAATTATTTATATCTATATTATATTAGCATTATGACAAACTCTATATCCTATAGGTTGGTTGACCTCATATGAATAGACAGAATGCATAATAAACGAATGAATAAATGAATGAATGAAAAAAATGTAACAGGGAAATTACAAATACACATTTTATGTTCTATGACTTTTATCCATAAATTGTGCCCTTTATGAGATAATGTGGAAAATTTTGGTACAGCCAGACAGGCCATAAATGACAAATTGAGAGGAAGCAGAAATGATGCAATTTGCGTGCTGAATACCTGAGGCACACACTCATAATATTTAAGTCTCACTGCTTTCCCATGACAAGAATGGTTCCATGAACCTGCCTCTGTATTAGGTTATTCATAGGCAGCCCCTATGTTTAAATACTTTTAAATGGCTTTCATGTTTCAACAGTTTCGTTTAATTGCATATATATAATTATTGTTTTAATAACTGAAAATTTAACATTCCTCCAATGAATTTCAAACTTACCGATGAATCGTGGCCATGATTTTGGTGGTGATTGTCGTGGTGGCCGTGGTAATGGTGGTGGAGGTTGTGGTCTTGTTCCTGGAGACTGTTGAATGTTAAGTTGACATTCTATACTGGTCGAATTGCATGTGTCATTAAAAAGGGTATGTTGAACTGTAACTGTAGACAGATATCCAGCATCTGCAAGAGAAGGAAATAATATAATGTTAATCATTCATAATGTAAAACATTATGTAAGCACAATACAAAATCTAACATTATAATAATATAAAACAAAACATAATTTTCGAGACTTTAAAACAGGATTTAATGAAACCAAACAATTCAAACTGTACATCATATAACTGCCATCACATAATGGTAACATGTTACTGCACACTTAATTTCATTTTACAGTACAGGACAATATCTATCGTCTGAATCCATAATGACACAGTGTCTTCACCGTCAAGTGGAATGTGATCATCCCCCATGGGTTCTTTAGCAAGAGCTAGAATCTATCACAGGTCCGATTCCAGTTTTCAGTTTTTTACTCTTTTATTACAGGCCGTTTGTGTGCTAGCACAGCCTTGCCATTTATGTGACGCGACCACCTGACTGGTCGTTCTGTGATTGGCGGGTGAAAGCAGTACGTCACAACGGTGAGGCGAGTCACTACCTGTGTACTGATGGTCGGTTCGCGGAAAAATCAGGTCCAAACGTTATATCGAATTGCGCCCTAAAGCACCCTCCACTAAGTGTCATAACTTTACTTGTCAGGTTAGTGAACGCGGTTTTCCGAATGCAGTATTTCCCAAAAGCATGGAAATAAGCTGGAGTGACTTCCACACTGAAACCCGAGGATTCAGGCTGACCTCGTTTCGTACCGTAAATCTGCTCAACACGAATGATAAACTGTTTGACAAGATCCTACTCACCAGGATCCTAAGCCAACTAAGCGGGCGCGGGTTCCTCCGCAACGAGCAGTTTGGTTTCGGACCCAAACACAGCACATCTGTCTAACAAATCTGCCTCGTTGAAAGAGTCCCCATGGATTTGGATGAGAAGAGTTTTATAGGCGCGATTTTGTCGGATGTGGGTAAGGCATTCGATAATGTATTGTTCTACGACCTCTTCCACAAGCTAACAGTTCTTAATTTCCTTTCGTACCTTGTGAAAACCATTCTTCCCATTTCTTCCCATCCGTATGGTTGGATTTTCGCAGTGTCCTCCAAACAACCATACTTATTTCTCGTTGCATGCGGACTGGCTTGGATCAGGGAGGAATAATTTGTCCCGTGCTATTCAGCCTGTATGCCAACGACATGCCTACGCTTTCCAGCCACGTCGAGTTTGTCCTCTACACGGACGACACGGCTATCATAGCCACGTCTAGTCAGCCAGCACTGCTCGTCAACTACCTGGAAACGTATCTCAGCGACATAGGGCGGTGGCTAGGAGAATGGAGGATCACCTGCGTATCGTCGAGCACCGACATGCTCTTCCCTAAAACCCACACGCGCAAATCGAAACCACGGGTCTGCTGTTCTTCGGGCAGCAAATCCATTGGGTCGATACTGCCCGTTATCTAGGGTGACACAAGTTTGCCCTAGTCGATTCACATCGATCAGATGATAAAAAAAATGCTATTCATACTGGGTGTTCTGGGACCTCTTCTGAACAGGAGGAATGATCTGTTAAACAGAAATGCAGTTCTGCTGTATAAGCAGCTTATCCGAACTATTATTGAATCCGCGTCTCGAATCGGGAGGATCGCAGCTCGCATCCGTGTCATGGAACTGCAGGTATTTCAGCCCAAGTGTTATCGCGTTGCTACCAGTGTACCTTGGTGCACTGTAACAGGCAAATTAACGAGGATTTGGGGGTTCCATTCTTAGCTGATCACTTCAGTTTTCTAACCAAGAGATTCACTTCTAAGACAGTCGATGTGGGAACCACATTGTTATGCAGCTCAGCAAATATGTACGCTGGCGTAGTGTTGACTCTGGTCTCGTAAAGCGTCCGACGGGGGACCGGAATCGACAGTCTTGTCGTGGCTACCCGCCAAACGTGGCCATGACCACACAATGAATCGTGCCAGATGGAACTTTAGACTACAATGACTGGGTTTTATTATTTGCTTTTTGCCTTAGTTGTAAACTTTCCAGCCAAAGATATACCCCATCATAAAGGCATATTACCTGTTGAGCAACAGTCTTCAGTTTGTCCACGAAGAGGCCTTCAACAGCGGCGGGAATTTCGTTACCCTAAGCGCAACCCAGTTACAGTTTAAGGTGTCTGTTACTGAACCCAGCGCTGCGTTGAAAGCCAGGAATGGCTAGCCAGACCATTGGACCCCAACCTGAGCACAAGGCTACGTCTACGCCCTCAGTTAGCTCTTTAGTTGGTTGGTTAGTTGGCTGGTTCGCGACATAGTCCTGTAAAAGGGCTGTGTCTGATTTGCGGTGCTGCTCTGTTTGCCAGAACTGGTGTGAATTGCACCTTCTGTGTCGGTGCGAGCGAGAGGGCAGTTTCTGACTACAGTGGGAGGTTTCCAAAACCTCCTGGAAGACTGAGGTGTAGGTGTATGATGTTGGTCGAACAATCTGTTCCGTGCGCTGGTTCACTATTTATAACGCAATACATTTATTTATATAACTCTGGTAGCTTAAATATATTACATAGCAATAACTGGTTCATGTGGTGCTGATATAAGTTCTCTGAAAACTGTATATGTTTGTTAAATACCGTCACAGGTAAATGCAATCTTTGATTATTATAATAT
>Ga0131853_10026833_pt1 | contig 10354 bp, 8 predicted proteins | sample TergutLab28metaG_FD_92764 | JGI IMG/M metagenome (GOLD analysis project Ga0131853, IMG submission 92764) | Labiotermes labralis P1 segment gut microbial communities from Petit-Saut dam, French Guiana - Lab288 P1 (version 2) (version 2) | ecosystem: Host-associated > Arthropoda: Insects >... | reverse complement strand
CTCAATTGACCTCACGAGGCTGAGTGGACCCCGTTCCAGACCCACTACTACTCAGAAAATCTGGTAGCGCCGGGGATCGAACCCGGGACCTCTGTATCTGTAGCCAGAAACACTGACCACTAAGGTTAATTAACGCTTGTGTCTCACTAAATGTGACATTTCTGAGAACTCTTGTCTTAACCAGCATTATTTATAATCGACTTCTATAAGTTTTATATTTTGTTGAAATCACATCTCGATATAATCGTGTAAAGAAAAACCATCTTATTCTTTGTATATTTCTTCAACCCCTACATGTTTCGGGCGTATCTAGGTCCATCATCATGAGGTACAACCGTATCTATATAACAACTGGCACTTATTATTTTTTTTTAGATGACTGTCTGTTGTCCAGTAAAAGAGACAGTTGGTTTCTCTTTACACGTTCTGTCTGTCTTTTGCAGCCTGATTACGGATTTATTCAAAGCCGGAAAATGTATCTTTTTAGGTCTCCAACATCAAATAAAAGCTGTTTTCGACAAATAGTTACATTTCAGTTGAAATATGATGGCACATGGTGACGCACGGGAGGGGAAGTGAAGGGGAAACTCTCGAATGTAGTGGGTAGCCAGTACCCTTCCCACTACCTCGGAACATGGTGTATCCAGCATTACTACCGCTGATGCGCACACCTCGGCTGCCAGTAGTCGACTGAACTGACCCCCCCCCCGCCGATTTAAATGGACTCGTCCGTTTCGCCGAAAGACGAAATCTGGTTCCTGCACGTTTGCCATCACATTTCAACTGGCCTCTACTAGTTCTCGGCAATTATGATATTCATGCAAATCTGTTGATTAATTCCAAGTTTCCGTTGCACGTGAACAAATATATGGAGTGTGTGCCATACTCTCGACGGAGAGGTGTGCAGCTCACAATACGGACCACGCATTGTTGTGATTCTAAGGCAGCGTTTCAATATTCGTTACGCTGTTGCTAACAATACATGTGCGTCGACTATACAAATGGAAGGCATTGTTGCATTTTCTTGGCAACAATGGGTAAGCGAACGCACTAAAACCAACACTGCCTACCTTATCATGATTACGTTTCATTCGTACGCCAATTACAAATCAATTATACTCCTGACGTTCCCAGTTTCTTTGGTACTGCTGTTTATTGAAAATATACAGCTTTCCTGTTTTCTTCCCTTCCTTCTGCCGGCAGCGACAGCTCAGTCGGCGTTTAGATTACTCTTACTATTAAACTCTAACGAACATCTTTATACACATTCACAGTCCACGCCTATTCCACGCTATTTGCTGTTAGCTAGCATTAGAATTAAGGAAGTTAACTAATTTAACCTTTTGGTGCCGGAATTATTTTTTTTAATTTTAGCACACCCTGTATAAAAAATGTGAATAATACAGGAAAAAATACGTTATAATTATGAAACAAACTGCATTTTGAAGAGGAAATAACCGAGAGTATATACCGTGTTAAAAATATTCAGTACATATATTTGTTGAATAAATATATAAATTGAAACCTTAGAGGTTAGCGGTGCGGTACGACCACTATAGTTGACATTAGGCGTCAAAATGTTAATTATCCCATGTACCACTACCAGCCGGGGTATGCGGTGGCGCAGTTTGTTGAAGCACAGAAAGGTCGCGGGTTCGATTCCCGATGGTGTCATTTGAATTTTTCATTGAACTATTCCTTCCGGGCGCACTATGGCACTGCAATGAGTACCAGGAATATGCCCTGGGGGTAAAGGAGGCCGTCGCGTAGGGCTGAAAACCTTAACACTTTTACGTGCCGATGCCTCGAAATCTGCTAACTTCAAACTCCTGGAAACCTCAGAGTCTGTCCAGACATGTACAAGGATTGCTTCACCTTTTTACCACTATCATCCAGAAATTGTATATCTCAGTCGGTACAGCGACTCGCTATGGCCTGAACGACCCGAGGGTCGAATCCCGGTGAGGACGTAATTTTCAGCACCCTCCAAACTGTCCCTGGGGCCCACTTACCCTCCTGTACAACGGATACCAGATGGTTCCTGGGAGTCAAGCAGCCGGGGCGTAGCGCAGACTACCTACCCCTACTCCCATACTGTGATTTCATGGCCTGTTTTAGGGTGATCTTTACCTTTATTGTAAATATCACCATCATCACGCATTAGCATCATCATCAGCAGCAGCAGCAACAGCAGCACTAATATAATCCCTGCTATTTTTATACAATAGTATAACTCACGGAAAGCAAATGGTGTAATGATCGACAAAATGGTGCAGTGAGGGAAAAATTGAATTTATCCAGTATCTGCTCCAAATACATAACCAGAATTGCTTCATGTATTTGTATTCCGGTTTCCCGAGTAAAGACACTTTGAGTTTCTGGCATCGAACACATTTTGTAGCTCTGTTCTGCCAATTTTATCTACTCCCTTGTTCCATCCTTTGGAACCACTTTCCTAGAACCACTCGAAGAGCGGGAATTTTCAACTTCATGCATGGCTGAGTGTTCCAGATTCTGTTGCAGAATATTAAATCGGATATGGAAACACGTGTCTTCACAGGCTTCCATAGACACATAAAATAGGCGAACAAAACTGGGGTACGTTTGGAAGATCCCAGGTATTACACTGCACACAAACATTGCTTGATTCCGAATAACTTACTCTGACTGCCGGCGGCCATATCGTACACGATTTAAGGTTCAGGCATGTGAATTCAAAGAGAAAATGCACAAACAAACTACATTATTCTTCTACATAACACTACATAACACACATTCAAATGTAGATCCAAGTTTCAGCAATAAAACTATATATCAATATCTGCACAAACACTACATAATTCATCTTTATCTTTGCAAAGTCCATTTTGTAGTTTATTTCAGTAACGCACCAACAAATGCACATATATAATCTTTTATAATCTAAAATTCATATTAAAACACTTAAAACGCTCCTACATGTTTCGATCATACGATCATCCTCAGGGAGCATGCTTTGTTCCTTGCCAGTCTCAGGCTATACGGCACAACAAGCGCACATCAACAGCCGGTCTCAACTGAACACCGTACGACTCACACACAACACACGACACGCTGCCACAGCACCAAATTAATATAACGAAGTAAATCACAGAGTGTTTTAAACTGTAATTTTAGCAAGGAACAAAGTAAGCTCCCTGAGGATGATCGTATGATCGAAACATGTAGGAGCGTTTTAGGTGTTTTAATGTAAATTTTAGATTATTAAAGACTATATATGTGCATTTGTTGGTGTGTTACTGAAATAAAGAACATAAATCAATTTATTACACAGAATTATATGTTTCGACATATCTTAGGTTATCCTCACGTTCACAAACGGTCTTTAAAACATTCTGAAGAAGATATATATTAAACACAGCCAAAATTATTAAAATTATTATAAACGATTAAAGTGTTTGGCAGTAAAAATGGCCTGTGGCTGAGATGGAAAGGAGAAGACTGAGTGCATGGAGAGGATAATATTAAAAAGAATGTATGGGCCGGTGGTAGAGCAAGAAATATGGAGAGTAAGAACTGATCACTAACTGAAGGAAGTGTAAAGATATAGATATAGTAGGTGATATTGAAAATTAGAGATTGGCATAGATTGGACATGTAGTGAGAATAGATCAGAGAAGGATAGTTAAGAAAATATTTAAGAGTGAACCGGAGGGAAGTAGAAGCAGGCGAAGACCTAGATTGAGATGGCTGGAAGATATAGAGGGGAGATGGCTGTTAAGAGATGGCGAAAGTAGACAATTGATTTGGAAGAAAACGGGCGTTCTTATTTAAGTAGGCCGAGGATGTCAGATGGCCATAGGGCGGAGAAGTGAGTAAGTCAGTAGGTAGGTAAGTAAGTAAGTAATTAAGTAAGTAAGTAAGTATGTAAGTAAGTAAGTAATTAAGTAAGTGAGTAATTAAGTAAGTGAGTAATTAAGTAAGTAAGTAAGTAATTAAGTATATACCGAAATTATGCATAGCTTATTTGGTATACCAGACAGTATGATAGTAAATAGTGAACACGTCCGGATAGAGCAAGTACACCTATTGACCTATTTGAAACAATGCCTCATATTTTGCTTGGCTATACTGAGAAACCCTAACTAATGCTTGTTTTGGGCTAGTCAGTGTCCCGGAAAGAGCCCAGAAGTGGCACTTCTCCACAGTGGCATACCCAGGAATTTTGTTCGGGAGGGGGGGTGCTCAATAAATTCAGTTGAGGACAGGGAGCAGACAGAACGGGGATCTGGGGGTGGTAGCCCCCTAGTCAAGGGTTGTGGAAGCAGCTGCAATTTGATACAAGAAATTTAATTTCATATAGTAAAATTTTCTTAATTTTTTGTACTTTAAGACTATTTACGATGACAAACAATTTATTTGTCATTGCTAATGTAAAACAAATGCCAACCTAGGCAGTTTCAGAATTTTACTGCCTTTTTTCCGAACATCTTGGGGGTGTTAGCATCCTAAATTCAGCAATTTTTAACAGTTTTTACAATCGGGTTAGGTTTAGCAAGATTTTGGAGGGCCTTCGGAATTTCGGGGGTGGGGGGAGTTTGAACCCCTTCAAACCCCTCCGATACGCCACTGCTTCTCCAACATAAACCAGAAGCGTTACCGCTCAGCTAGGTTATTCCGTGTTAATCTTTTTGATAAAACTGACACATACAACAAGAAATATAATAATATTAAAATGGATGTAAAACTGAGACAGTTCGTTAAGAGGGGAAAGTCACCTCTGTGCAGTTTCGTGACAGTTCCGAAAGTTCTTGTTCCACTGGTAGAACTACAGTAGTTTGTTCGTTTAGTTGAATTCGCCTAACAACGAAACATTCCACGAAATTCTTTCCCTTCCCCGCATACAATTCCAAATTTCTAACTCGATAAACATGCATAAAAATTGTATGAATCCGGCTGATCTTGCGAGCCCATCCCCTCGTGCTAATTTGACAGCCGTCCGAAACTCAAGAAATAGAGTGGAACTGATGTGTTCATCACATTCTTCACGAAAGATATCATGTTTTATTTTGGGGGGGGGGGGCGCGACAGCCCCCAGTTGGCCAGGACCTGCTCATTCACGAGGTTTCTAGATCACACACGACACACCACAGTTGGTAGGACTCCTCCGGCCTAATGATCAGCTCGTCACAGAGATCTCTACCTGACAACACTCACAACAGACAGATATTTATGCTCCCCGGTGGGATTCGAACACACAATCTGAGCAGGCGAACGACCGCAGACCTACGCCTTAGACCGCGCGGCCACCGGGACTGGCACAAAAGACATCATGACTACCTTAAACCGAGTCCTTTATACTAATTTCTATATTAATTTTTAGTTATCTCAGCCACCAGCTTATGACTTACACGTGATCTCATGACTAGAATTTTTCCGAAAATGTTACGAATATTTTTAGTGTCCCCCATACATGTACATGGAGCAATTATTTCACCTTCCTTAGACTAATTACTCTATTAATAATCAGTGAAAAAGTTTTGTAATTCTTCATGTACTTGAAATTTTGAAGGATAATCGTTTTTCTAAACACAAGCACCACTTTGTTTTGAGCGCCATTTGCACAAAAATGAACACAGAACACGGAGCTGTGTTTAAGAATTCGACCGTTAATACGTTTTGCTTCACAAAATACCGCGCATGGAAGTGACTTATCACAGGACCATACAGTAAGATTTTGTGAGAAGTCGATGAACTCTGGGAGTTCCATATCAGGAAATTTGTGAATATTATTACCTTCTGGAGTGTGAAATCGTGAAGCACGATAAAATTTTAACTATGTTTAGGGGGGGGGGAGAAATGTAGGCGAATTCATAAAGATATAAAAAAGACAGTGTAATATTTTCTTCAAAATCTCCGCGTGTTTCTATATAACTGCAGCAAAACCTGCCTATAACGGAACCGCAAGGGACCGAAATTTTCCGCTCCGGGCAGATTCCGTTTAAAACAGTTCAAAATTTTGGATAACATATAATATAAATGGTCTCCGTCAATGACACGTTTCCGTTATGGCCAGGTTCGCTTTAAGGAAGGCTGTATTCTACGAAGATACACACTGGAGAATACGACAGTCTCCAAAGACTCTGTTGTGAGAGTTCTCTCAGGGTACTGGTTGATCAATCTAAAAGCTAACAAATCTTGCAGCAAAACCTGCCAGACACACAACCCTGCTTCTTGGTATTCCTGTGTCATGTAGGGCAACACTTTGTGTCATGCACCACTTTGAGATACTACAGAGGTTTTGAATAAAGGACGCTGTGGAAGATCAAACATCTCCGCTAACCCGCTTGCTGGCTCCGCAGAATTATAAGTCAATATAATATTCCAACTTCCTGTCACAGTAACTGCTGGTTATCTGGTTTATGACGTTCTGTACTATTGTGCGTGTACACTGAAAGTTACACATTTCCCTTCACCATACCTAAATCAACAGCCGGTCCCAGTGACCGCGCGGTCTAAGGTGTGGGTCTGCTTCCACTAGTTTGCTGGGGTTGTGGGTTCGAATCCAGTTGGCGGCATGGAAGTTTGTCTTTTGGGATTGTTGTGTGTTGTCAGGTAGATGTCTCTGCGAAGGGCTGATCACTCGTCCAGAGGAGTCATACCGAGTGTGGTGTGTCTGAGTGTGATCATGAATCCTCGATAATTAGTTGGCCTTGGCAAACTGGGGGCTGTTGGGCCATGATAAAAATACCCAAATCAACTGGCTGCATAATGACCATAATCACGTGCCAGTAAATGTGCAGATGACTTGCATCTGCAAGGCAATAGGACGTAAATACGTACGACGTCCTTACGTCAATAGGTCTGTACTTTCTTCATATTTGACATAAATCACGTGGAGAACTTACACACTTTTTCTCCGCACAGGAAGGTCACAGACCCACACACACTCTCACACACATCACACTCACACACTCTCACACAACCTCTCACACACTCACGCACTCTCTCGCACACCCTCACACACACACACACACTCACACAATTTCACACACACCCTCACCCACTCTCACACACACTCACAAAAACACACACTCACACACTCTCACACAAATCCTCACACACACACTCACACACTCTCACACAACCCTCACAATCACACACTCTCTCTCACACACACACACACACTCACACTCTTACTCTCACACTCCAACGCACACCCCCACACACACAAACTCACACTCTCACACACTCTCACGCACACCTTCACATACACACACTCCCACACAATCTCACACACACCCTCACACACACACTCACACACTCTCACACACACACACACTCAAAAACACACACTCTCACACACACCCTCACACACACCCTCACACACACGCACACACACTCACACGCTCTCTCACACGCACACACACACTCACGCAAGCACACACACACACACTCACGCAAGCACTCACACACACACTAACACACACACTCGCACACACACGCACTCACACACATTCAAGCACACAATCACACACACTCGTACACACACACATTCGCGCACACACTCACGCACTCACACACAATCTCACACACACTCATACACTCACACACACTCACGCACGCACGCACTCACACACATATTCGCACACACTCATACACTCACATACACACACTCACACTAACACACGCGCACACATTCGCACACACACGCAATCACACCCGCACTCACATACATTCAAGCACGCACTCACACACACACTCGCACACACACACACACTCGCGCACACAATCTCACACACATTCGCGCACACACTCATACACTCACACACACTCACGCACGCACGCACTCACATACACAACATTCGCGCACACACACACAGTTCAATATGGAATTTAGCTCTATAGAAGTGTACAAATATCAAACGCTAATATACCATGACATCGCAAATGCTACACATGAATATTGAGAAATGTTACATAAGGATTATTTAAATCCGTGATTAGAACTAGAGAGGGTGCATCCATTTTTCGAGCTGGTCTTCAAACTGACATAGTTAGGCACATCTAAGTATTGTGCCTCAAATTTCTGCTGCTAATCCTGCAGATAATATAAAAAAAAGCAAACTGAATTCGTTTCACGTCTCAATGTCACCCGTCGTCTGCATGTACATTTCTGTTACCTGTTCAGTACACTTTATTAGCAACTTTCCGTACTATAATACTCAATACACTGGCCACTCCACACCAACCATCAGACCATAACTAACGCTAAATAACTAGGATTACTATTCAAGTCTAATGGTACCTATCTCGGGACTTTTCTTACGTCTGACAACAATTTATGGTCTTCATGGCCACACATTCTTATGTCTTCAATTTAATGCTTTACTGTATACCCGAAGGAGTTTGGTTCAATGATTTGCGGCTTGGACTTCCTGGCACTTCAAAGCTTGTATTAACCACCAGTGCTGGGCGATCTTTAATATGCTGTACCATGTTTGTATACAAAGGTAAAGCATCACTTGTTGAGGCTTATTACGGGACCATCGGATTCCAGGAGGCTGAGTCTCCCAGATTTCTAGACAACCGGCGCATATGAAGGTGGTAATGATTTCAGCCATACGCACCGTTCGCCTTTACCCCTATGGTACCCAGGGCCATTGCGGTCCCGGAAGGGTTGTCTTTGAAACATACTAAATACACCGTTGGGAATCGAAACCGGGTTATTTCGGCTTGTAACGCAGTGCCTCAACCAACTGAACCACCGCGGGACCTAATGTTTTTGTATATTCAACACGTAAATATGTCAGCTTATTACATCATATTATCTTAGTAATTGACCAACTTAGTGCACAAATTCTTATTTTATAATAAGTTCATTATATGCCTCTACATGTTTCAAGCACTGTTTTGCTCATCATCGGGAGGTCAAAATTGTATTATACAGCATCTGGTATCCAATCTCAACCTGCGCACCGGACAGCCACTTACAGGTGTGATGATAACAGATGCTGTATAATACAATTTGACCTCCTGATGATGAGCACAACAGTGCTCGAAACATGTAGAGGCATATAATAAACTTATTATAAAACAAGATTTTGTGCATTAAGTTGGCCAATTGCTAAGATTATACTGAGATGCACGGTCAGGAAAACATAAAAAAAATCATATTATCTGTTTATATGTTAACCACCCTGAACCCAGAGTTCAGCAGTTGTGTGCTGTATTCATTTAAAAGAATGGATATAAGTTGTTTATACCAGCAAGTTTTAGATTGGTGCACGGAATTCCCTGAAGATGGCACAAACGTATCGAAACACGGAGGAATGGTGAAATGCCATATCTTTATGAATGTTTGTAACCCATGCATTAAGTTACTTTGGTAAATGGATATTAAACAAATAGCGGGGGATGAATAATTAAAAAAAAACCTGCTGAATTGCTCACACGAGAATGCTGCTGGCGTAATATTAATTTCAGAGGAAATATGACACAAATGTTAACTCACTCTTGTGGAGAGAACGAGTGTGTCAAATAAATGTGATACATGAAGCCTGTAATAAAGTTGATTGTGGGCACACGTGCGGGCAGACAGGCAGATTAATTGAACGGGTCCGTTCTGAAACACAGGGAAAAGAGTTCTTTACACGGAAGAATAGCCGTCAGGGGCAGAAAATATTATCTCCGATAATTAACTTCGTAAAAATGGGGCAGAAATAAAGAAAAGAGGTCGGGAATATTGCAAATGCTGCAGACCGACACACTGAACTGACTGAACGCGTTCTCCTCAGATGTCACACTCCGTAATGTTCCGGGTTAGCAACGACGTAACTCGGAGCGCAGTCCTTCATAGGGTGATGCAACTGTCAACGGGAGAGTTTCACAGTAAAGAATTGCTTGTATGAATGGTACAGTTATGTGTGGGGACAGTGCGATAGTTGTCACAGTTATGTGTGGGGACAGAGCGATAGTTGTCACAGTTATGTGTGGGGAAAGAGCGATAGTTGTCACAGTTATGTGTGGGGACAGGGCGATGGTTGTCACAGTTATGTGTGGGGACAGGGCGATGGTTGTCACAGTTATGTGTGGGGACAGAGCGATTGTTGTCACAGTTATGTGTGGGGACAGAGCGATGGTTGTCACAGTTATGTGTGGGGACAGAGCGATGGTTGTCAGAGTTATGTGTGGGGACAGAGCGATGGTTGTCACAGTTATGTGTGGGGACAGAGCGATGGTTGTCACAGTCATGTGTGGGGACAGAGCGATGGTTGTCACAGTTATGTGTGGGGACAGAGCGATGGTTGTCACAGTTATGTGTGGGGACAGAGCGATGGTTGTCACAGTTATGTGTGGGGACAGAGCGATTGTT
>Ga0131853_10026832_pt1 | contig 10354 bp, 4 predicted proteins | sample TergutLab28metaG_FD_92764 | JGI IMG/M metagenome (GOLD analysis project Ga0131853, IMG submission 92764) | Labiotermes labralis P1 segment gut microbial communities from Petit-Saut dam, French Guiana - Lab288 P1 (version 2) (version 2) | ecosystem: Host-associated > Arthropoda: Insects >... | reverse complement strand
TCCCCACCAAGACCCTATACACCCCCCTCTCCTCACCCATACGCGCCACATGCCCAGCCCATCTCATTCTTCTCGATTTTATCACCCGCACAATATTGGGTGAGGAGTACAGATCATTTAGCTGCTCGTTATGCAATCTCCTAAAACTAAATGTGTTGCAAGCAGCATACACAATTAAAATGCTTTAATTACACGTTGTGAAATAGTTTAGTTGTTCCGTAACCAGCTTGTCTAAGGTCGTGTTCTACAATAAGATCTTAAGATATCACAACGAAATTTTTTAAGTTCGTTTTGTACAATAATACAGGGTGATTCAAAAAGATGGACTCAATTGAAAAGTAAACGGCGCCTCAACACACGCCAGACAGTTGGTTGCGGTATTCCAAGTTCTCTGCTCGCTCTACCGGTTGTCTTTTGCGGGCTACGCTCAAAACTCTTTTGAATTCTTCTCACATTCTACTCTGATACACGTAAAAATTCTTGTGCTGCATAGTAGGCATTTTGCTCTCAACTGACGCTGCAGCACGGCTGTGTGCTAGGCGAGCACACTACCATTAATAATTAAAACGTTTTATTTTTTCTTTCAAATGCTACGTAGATAATTCACATATCATGTATATATCAGGAAATATAGACGTATGTTATTGAATCCATCTTTTTAAATCACACTGTATTTTAAGATATCACGTCGATGAAAGTGCAATAAAATATGTTACGTTGCATGTTTCATTGAAACCGTACGTTATACAAAATATACTTATTTTTTATTGACAGGCATTATTTATCTTAAGATATTCGAAAGTAAAAGTTTCTTAACAACTCCGTGTGTTGGAAGACTTGGCCCTGTCTTTGTGTTCCAAAATTTTCGGAGGTAATGTTATGAAAGAGTCGTGTTTTCCATTCTGCGCCTTTGATTATGAAATGGTAGTGAATCCAAATCCATAAGACTGTTTTCTCTTGAGCCTGTTTTTGTCATAACAATCAACTGTCGACTGCCTGATCTTTGGGAGAACGATGTTTCATTTTTCACAAAATTTTCCCGCTGGACAGATTTCACGATTACATTTTCTTACTAGGGTATTTTCCTTGTACGTCGATTCTTAAGTCACCAACATAAAATGCGTTACACACATTTAAAAAAAAATTTTGCTAATCTTTTCTCTCAAATGCTGTCTTCCGATATCCGAAAGAGCATTGCTTGGAGGGTTTGCAGGCCTCCTGTGCTTGTTTCCTGATGGGAGAAATATTGCTATAAAGGTGAGCAGGGGGTAATAGTGGATTAATAGCCTACTGACAGGAGGACCCGAATAACGTGGAGACCAGCATGACCTAGTTCCACTTTGTCCACCACAAATCTCACGTGGACTGTATTATCTGGATAATATATAAAGATTCACTGCTTAATGCCAGAGCAACATTTGTTTTTCCGTGTGGATAAGAAACCAACTAGATGTCACTTTTGTGTAATGCTTTTATTTTCTACTTTATAAGTTGCTCAACATGTTTCGGGCAACTATGTGCCCATCATCAGGAGCTGACGGCTGGTTCGTGTATCGACCCACACAGATAGACAGATCTGAATAACTCCACTCATTGTTACAGCTCAATACCAAGACGTGGCGAAAACACTAACCAGTCGTCAGATCCTGATGATGGGCACATAGTTGCCCGAAACATGTTGAGCAACTTATAAAGGAGAAAATAAAAGCATTACACAAAAGTGATATCTAGTTGGTTTGTTATCCACACTGAATTACGATGCACGGTCAACCACAAATCAGATCTGTTTTTCCATTGTTAAAATTAGGATCTTGATCTCATGTAAGGAAATAATCGCTCTTTATCGTTAGAATGGTAGGAAAACGTGAATACAGTGCGTTGGGGGCCAACGTTTTGCTACAGCACTGGTCGCTATAGTAACCACTGTTTGTTAGTGGATTCATACTAAGTTTTTAACGTCATTCGATTAACCTTTTGACGCCTGAATTATTTTTTTAATTTTAGCACATCCTGTAAATAAAATGCGAATAATACAGGAACCAAATACGTTAGAATTATGAAACAAACTGCATTTTGAAGAGAAAAAACGGAGAGCATATACAATATTTAAAATGTTCAATACGTATATTTGTTGAATAAATATATAAAATGCAACTTTAGAGTTTAGCGGTGCGGAACGTCAACTATAGTTGATATTAGGCGTCTAAAGGTTAGGATTACGAAGGTAATGGCTGTGCGAACTTATAAGGTGGTAATTACAGTATTATCGGTGAGCTTGCGGTGGTAATGACAATATTATCCGTGAGTTTAAATGTGTAATGATAATAGTAACCGTGAGCATAAGGCCATATAATTAATATAATATTACGGATTTAACTCTTATCCTGCTAACGTGGAGAATATGGTGAGATCCTAATAATGCCAGCAGATGGCAGATGGGATTTAATTTGGCGTTTAAAGGGTTAAGGGGACCGCACAGTGGTTAAGGTGCTGTGCTACAAATCGGAAGGTCGCTGGTTCGATCCCAGCTGGTGTTTTTTTCATTGACATAAAATCCTTCCAATCGCACTATGGCCTTGAGGTCGAATCAGCCTCTAACAGAAATGAGTACCAGGAGTATTTCCTGGGTGTAAAGGCGGCCGGTGCGTAAGGCTGACAACCTAATACCATCCTGTGCCGTGGTCATGAACTTTGGGAGCCTTAACTTCGGGTAACCCTCTGGACCATTCCAGGCCTGTAATGGGACTGCTTTACCTTTTTTGAAAGAGTTAAAGGAGGTATTTTTGGTGCTGGAACGGATTTTAGAATAATAAAGAGCAGGTTAACGCTATTGATACAAGTTTTTAAGGCTTCCGTACTGTGAAGTTTTAGCACCAACTTCTCACCTGTGCTGAGTTGAATATTGCGCGGAGTCTTGTCCCCACGCCCGACACACACCTACACGCTCATGTTGTGCTGTCGAAGTGTGGAGTCAGCTTCACTTTGCGCAGGAACCGTAATAGTTATTTTATGACCCAGTGAATTGTTAAGTGGTATTACAATGGACAAAACTATATAACTGGTTTTTATCTAAGTATTTAACAAACTTGATGCACAAAATTTGTTTCACAATAAGTTATATTTCATGCCTGTACATGTTTCGAGCACATGTGCTCATCATCAGGAGGTCAAAATTGCATTACACAGTCCTCTGGTATCATCACAACTATAGGTGTGATGATACCAGAGGACTGTGTAATGCAATTTTGACCTCCTGATGATACCAGCACATGTGCTCGAAGCATGTACAGGCATGAAATAAAACTTATTGTGAAACAAATTTTATGCATCAAGATGGTTAAATACTGAGATAAATATACTGGGATGCACGGTCAGCAAAACGTGAAAAAAACTATATCACTGGTGTCTGCCAACCCAGAAGGTTGACTTAAACTTTAACGTTTGTCAGACTTGTGTTTTTTTATTCGACAAAAAAATGCTGGTGTTTAGAGTACTTGGTATTTTAAATCCCTGAGGCAGGTGCAGTAGCACCGAAACGTCGGACGATTTATTAAAAAATTGTAGGACTGTATATGGGTTTGTGTGCATTTGTTGGTTTAATGAAATATCGAATTTGGATTAAAATGCGTGAAATACTTATTTTCAAAATGACTGAAGAATAAAAAACCAACTAGATGCCATTTATTATTTTATTGTACTTTTTATAGGCTCAATATGTTTCGGGTTTTACAATGCCCATCATCAGGAACTCGCGACTATGATGTTGATTAACACACTGGTCGTTTCGTTCTTGGTTTGCTGTATGTTGGAGGTTAGTTACTGGTAGGCTGGACTAGTGTCCGGGCTGCAGGCTAAAGCTTTAGCCTGCAGCCCAGACACCACTCTAGTCTAACCACACCTAACCTCCAACATACAGCAAACCAAGAACGAAACGACCAATGTGGTAATCAACTTCATAGTCGCGAGCTCCTTATGATGGGCATAGTAGTGCCCGAAACATGTTGAGTCTCTAAGAATTACAATAAAATAATAAGTGGTATCTAGTTGGTTTTTATTCTTCAGTTAACACAATGATGCACGGTCCAATAAACATCAATTTCAAAATAATTCAACGTTTGCTACTTGTATTTTGGAGGTGTCCGATTTGGGTCTTTTCCTAGGAGTCGAATCTCCTGAATGAGTTTTTCTATAGTTTTTTTCCAGTTTCTACCGAAATATTTTCTCAAAATTAGCGAGCGGCTCATTTAGTTTTTTGATACTTAAAGTTCTCGCAGTGCTGACGGTGAATGTTACAAAATATTGGGATATTATTCCGTCCAGGTTAATATTTTTATTGGTGCCTAATACCAGACTCAGGCCGCTGTGAAGACTAGCTACGGGATGAAAGACATGGAGTTCGAACCCCGCAAGGGCAAGAAATTTTGTCTTCTCCATATCTGTGCAGCCCGGACCTGAGGCAAACCCAACTTCCTATAAAATGGAGACTGCAGCTCTTTCCTGTAGGTGGAGCGACCAGGGCGATGCGTCCATGACCTACACTCACCTGGCGCCGAGGTTAGAACCAATAGCTTTGCTCTCCATCTGTGCTTTTTGTGACATGCTATGGGGCGAAATTTGCCTTCGTTATTTTGATAGAGGTTTTCTCCTTGTGTTGTGACTTTCGTATTAATATGTGAATTGTCGTCAAACAAAACAAACGTTTATTAAATTCTTCAGTAAAAGCTACGTGTTTCGTCATTAGAGATCATCTTCAGTCAAGACAATACATGATTTTAAACATAAGTGTGTATGCTAATAATACCAGACGTCATGGTATCTGATCCCAGATAATTGGCATCTAAACCACATCCTAGCCGATTTATCATTTACTGAAAAAAAAGCAACTAGATGCTACTTATTATTTTATTGTACTTCTCATAGGCTCAACATGTTTCGGGCACTACTATGCCCATCATCAAGAGCTCGCGACTATGATGTTGATTACCACATTGGTCGTTTCGTTCTTGGTTTGTTGTGTGTTCGAGGTTAGTTGCTATTAGGCTGGAGTGGTGTCTGGGCTGCAGGCTAAAGCAGCCCACACACACTACTCGTGCCTAAACGCACCTAACCTCCAATATACAACAAACCAATAACGAAACGACCAATGTGGTAATCAACATCATATTCGCGAGCTCCTGATGATGGGCATAGTAGTGCCCGAAACATGTTGAGCCTATAAGAAGTACAATAAAATAACAAGTGACATCAATTTGGTATTTTATTCTTCAGTTATCACAATATTGCACGGTCCAATAAATGTCAGATTATCATTTACTGTTCATCCTAAAACCTAAAGAGGTAAATTTTACCTTATAACAGGCAATGAAGGCGCAGATGGGAGCAGAGTTATTGCTATGCTCTCCTTTTAACCTCGGCTCTAGTTGTGGGTGTGGTCAACGCCACGACCTGGCCGTCTTATCCCCTGGAAAGAGACCCGATATCTGTCGAATAGGAGACTTAGTTGGCCCCAAAACCGGTCTGGACGGGTGCGGAAAATCTCACCTTTGCCGGGATTCGATCCCCGGACCGTCCAGCTGGTGTCAGGTGGTGGTGTGTGTATCCTAACACCCAACACTATATACTGTCAACTGAGATACCAACATCGTCGTTAAATAAACCACAAATATATAAATTGGTGTAAGCCAAAATTTAAGTCAGTGCCACGCTTGACCAGTGCCCGAATGTTCGACATCCCTGGTTAATCTGTTTTCTTTGCTCGGAGCAAGAGACAAAGTTTCAGAGCCACATAAAGCAACTGTACAAACAATTTAATTTCCTTATCTGAGATCCTGTGCTTGTTTGTGCGAATCCTTAAGTCCCTCTTGCCTGCTTTCTCCATATCTATAATACGAACCCATCTTCAAAGTTTTGCTTGTGAAATTCGCCGGCTGAGTGTGGACAGAAACATGGGCCAAACTATGAGCTGGATAAACCGATTAATCATTCCGTGCTGCAGCAGCAGCAGCATCAAGGAGACTGTGAAAGGGGTGAAATGGGGGGAGTGAGGTAGAATATCTCATTATGGATGGGCATGCACATCGCCTTATTTAGTCTTAATGGACATCTTCCTTCCTAGTTGTGATGCTTACTGGCTTTAGCTTTCATGTAAAGGGCATCGCAAATTATTAGTCTTTTTATACTCCGTACACAGTTAACTTGGTGACAAATTATATAACATTGTCGTAGCGTATATTCTGTACTGACTAACTTAAATCCTACCACAGGAAGAAGAAATTAATTTCATCAAGTTTTTTTTTGTTCGTGGGAATTTATGTTCTGGGATTTCATGTTCATGGGACTTTATGTTCATGGGACCCCATGTTCATGGGTCTCTATGTTCTTGGGACTTCATGTTCATTGGACTTCGTGTTCATGGGACTTTATGTTCATGGGATTTCATCTTTATGGGACTTCATGTTCATGGGACTTTATGTTCATGGGACTTCATGTACATGGGGCTTTATGTTCATAGGACTTCATGTTCTTGGGACTTCATGTTCATGGGACTTCATTTTGATGGGACCTTATGTTCATGGGACTTCATGTTCATGGATCTATGTTCATTGGATTTCATGTTCTTGGGACTTCATGTTCATGGGACTTTATGTTCATGGAACATTATGTTCATGGGACTTCATGCTCATGGGACTTTGTATTCATGGGACCGTGCATCGCAATTCTATGTCAATAAATGTCCAACAAGATGCAACTATACACAGTTTATTTTATCTCTAAACTGCTCTACATGTTTCGGGTGGTTTCTCTACCCATCATCAGTAGCACAAATAACTGTATTTACAGCATCTGGTACTGGTCAACTGTTGTTGCTACCTGTCACTTAACGTGGAAGAGTTGAGTCTCCACTCCTGCAGTCCTGTAGCACTCCACTCCTGTAGCAAGAACAGTTGATCAGTACCAGATGCTGTAAATACAGTTACTTGTGCCTCCTGATGATGGGTGGAGAAACCATCTGAAACATGTAGAGCAGTTTAGAGATAAAATAAACTGTGTGTAGTTGCATCTTGTTGGACATTTATTGACATAGAAAATTGCATCAAGTTTGGAATAATAAATAAGTTATTATGATTAATAAAGCATCTCATATAGAACGAGCAATCAGAAAGTTTTATGCAGGAAACTCCCCGTAAAGTGGAGAAGAATAAATTTATTTATTTTTTTTCCCTGCAAAGAGCATACTCAAGCTATTCTGCAAACCAAAGTATCGGTTCAGTACCTCCAGGCACATTGTAAACATTAGAGAACGTCACTCAGAAATATTAATTAGGCTATTTAAAGCAATGATTTAGAGTCTCATAAAATTGTGCCTTCGCGTTTCATTGAGAGAGAAACACTAAAAATACAAGGCCGTTAGCGGGCAGGGTGGGGAACGTTTCTGTATAAGGGGTAGAAATTCTTATTGCAAATTATAAAGCAAGAGAATGAAAGCAAATAGCACTTAGTCTGATATATATATATATATATATATGTATATTTGAAAATTTGTAGTTAACATTTGCGTCTTCGTGACCTATATATGTCTCTTCTTTGCCTTTTGCCTTCATATGCATTAAACTGCAATTGATAAAAATATAGCAGAGTGTCCCTTTTATGTTGTCCCAAGCACTGTCGCTATATCGCATACAACGCCTGCATCCACCGTGATATCTTCCAGACAGCTGCCGTTCCCAGTGACAGGATAAAAAGAAAGTTTTATCTAATAGCAAATAACCATGTAATTACATATGCATTCCTAGATTCCTCAGGTTGATCATTTGTAGTGTTATTTAAATATACTCTTTTCGAAGCTACATAATTAATGGAATTGATACAGCCTTATAAAATAGTTATTTTATAACTACCAAGTTGATATATTTATTGATATTGATATATTTTGTTAACTGCAATTGGGTTTAAATCCCGCGACAGTTGTAAGTGCATGTTTAGACACAAACAATACACAAAACAACCCAATATAATACGTAATATAATGTTATATAATACACGTCAGCACAATCACTTTATTATATAAGGTAATACAAGGCTACATGTTTCGACTATAACCTAGTCATCTTCAGGCCTATATTAACAGTTGTGTTACCATATGCTATGCACACTTTGGGATCCCATCGTGTTTACATTCGTGGAATATATCTAATTAAAACTTTTGTCTAAAAGGTGTGATGTGCAAATACAGGATTGGGGTACGTAAAATTGTCTCTTAAATATGTTTTACAGATCCCAAAGTGTTCATAGCATCTGGTAACACAAATGTTAATATAGACCTGAAGATGACTAGGTTATAGTCGAAACATGTGGCATTGTATTGCCTTGTATAATAAAGTGATTGTGCTGACGTACACTGTATAATATTATATTACGTTGAGAGCACATCGTGATGTTTCCACTCAATAAAAGAAACAGAATACAACACATACATAAGAGTAAAAATACATAAAAATAACAGTAAGAATACATAAAGATACATAAATTACAGAATTAAACAGGAATACAATCGAATTAATAATTGTCCAACAAGATGCGACTTGTTCAGTTTATTACATTTCTGTAGGCAGCTCTATATTCATCAGGTATACACACAATAGTATTAACTGACTTTGATTATTGCATTTTCCAATAGAACTTCATCATAAACCTAAATTATGTATACATATATTTTGTTACATATTTTATATTCTGTTGTACATAATTTAAAAATACTGCTTTAAACCATCCATAATTATTTTATATATCACATTCGTCAGGGCTAGTAACATTCAATACGACCAATCTAGAATTTTAAATTATATATTAGTATTAAGAGCAGGGCATTTTACTCATTGCAGTTAATCAATACCAGAAGCTGTAATTACAGCTGTACGAGCTTCTGATGATGGGTGTCAACACCTGAAACTTGTAGAGCTGCCTACAGAAATGTAATAAACTGAAAAAATCACATCTTGTTGGACAATTATTAAATTCGATACACGATGCACGGACCCATGTGTATAAAAAGGAATACAACCATTTCAAAATAATAAACCCCTTCACTGTCCTAAAGAAGCTCTCACCATTTCACTTCACTTTTTTTTCTCTTATTCTATCAACCCTTCACTTCATGTGTTACAGTAAGTAATATTCATTTCTGCTGTGAAATAACTTAGCTGTTAACAACCATCCAACTACGAACCTGGATATATTTCAATAAGTTAGCCTATACCTTTTATTTTGGATAGTTTTGCGGCCTGCTCCTTTGACTTTGGCCATGACATGAATCAGTATCTGGCTGGAAACTGAGACAAGAAATAGGGAAATAAAGCTTTTGAACCCTTGAGGGATTTCCTCCCCTTTCTCATTGCTGTTGCATATCCAACACATTGGATAATGGGGTCATCTGCATGTTAATCGTAATGTATAAAGTATAGGGTCATCAAGAAAGAAGCTCCCAATCTTAAGATATAATGTGTCGTTCATTTCGAGACACATTGTCACGAAGCTTGATATAATTGTTGTTCGAGAACACATCATGTTTTAATTCGAATATTGTGCTGACAGTCCCGTTACTTGTTCACCGTAGACAATATCAGAACGTGTGCTCAAACGTGATTGTTTCTTGGAATACAAGAGAGAGAAGATTTTCTGGAAATATGAAAATAAGCTTAATGTTTAGTGCGTGTACACGACAACGTCTCGGTTTCAATGTCATCCGTGGTTCAAACGATGTCCAAACGGCATACAGCTTCAGCCCAGTAACTTAGAACTTTTGTGTGGATGACAGCAGCTCTAGGTAAAGTAATTTGTTGACAAAAAAAGTCTCAAAGCAAAAATTTTCTAGGAGCTCACAATATTTTTACCTATGTGCGTGAAATATCGAATTGTATGAGGCAGGAAATGTTTGGAGCCTGGTTTTCTGGTTAGCGTCATACAACCCGAAAACTGTAGCCAGCTTGTGCCCAAGTTTCTTGTGAAATTACAGAACGTCAAGTGTTTTATTAAAATGACGTGGCTATGTTGAAAGATCAACTGAAAGTTGAATAAAAAGAGACCAACTTGATGTCACTTGCTTTATTATTTCGTTATTTAATGCGCAACATGTTTCGGATGTCAATACATCCATCCTCAGGAGCTTGCGACTTATTTGTTGAGTTATTTCATGGGTTGTATTGCTCTGGTACGATGTGTGTTGGTGTTACGGTGTGGTTTGGCTGGGGTGGTGTGGTATCCTTATGCTGGCTTCGGCCTGCATAAGGATACCACACCACCACAACGTAACACCAACACACATCGAAACAGAGCAATACAACCCATGAAATAACGC
>Ga0131853_10026831_pt1 | contig 10355 bp, 11 predicted proteins | sample TergutLab28metaG_FD_92764 | JGI IMG/M metagenome (GOLD analysis project Ga0131853, IMG submission 92764) | Labiotermes labralis P1 segment gut microbial communities from Petit-Saut dam, French Guiana - Lab288 P1 (version 2) (version 2) | ecosystem: Host-associated > Arthropoda: Insects >... | reverse complement strand
TCGGCCTGAGTAATCGATGGCATACGACAATCATGCAGTACCGAGCTCAGTGAGCTCCCGAGACGCAGAACTGGTTGCCCTGCGGGTCGGCGAGCACCACCCAGCGGAAGCCGTCCATGTTCTCCCGATGCACCTCACGGGCCCCCGCCGCGACCAGGCGTTCGACCTCGGTATCGAGGTCCGGCGACGACAGGTCCATGTGCTGGCGGTTCTTGCCGGGCGTCGGGTCCGCCACCTTCTGGAACCCGAGCTTGTGCCCCCAACCGGGGACGCCCACCATGTAGAACCAGCCGTCGTTCTCCTGCTCGATCGTTCCCCCGGTCAGGTCTGCCCACCACTTCGCGAGCGGTCCCGGATCGGTCGAGTCGATCGTGATCATGCCGAGTGCGAGTGCCATGGTCCGACGCTAGCCGCGGGGTCCGACAACCGTCAGCGTTCCGGCCGCGCGGGCAGCGCGCACACCGAGTCGAGGCCGAGAACGTGGTTGAGGCGCCCGGACGCGATCCACGACCCGATACTCATGCTCAGCTCGACGATCTCGCGCTGGCTGTAGTGCTCGCCCATCCGGGCCCAGAACTCGTCGTCGAGGTTGTGATGGTCGATCGCGTACCGCTCGGCGTACTCGGCGGCCAGCCGGGTCCGGTCGTCGAAAACATCTGTGGTGCGCCAGTTCTCGACGGCCTCGAAGAACCCGTCCTCGACCTTGTCGCCGTCGCGTTCGGTGCGCCAGTCCATGCAGACGATGCAGCCGTTGATCTGTGCGATCCGCAGCCGTGCGGCCTCGAACTCGCGCAGCCCCAGCGTGGACTCCGAATAGACCGCCAGCGACAGCTTGGACGCGGGGATGCCAATAGCGGGCACCAGTTCACCCCACACGTAGCCGACGGGGTCCTTGCCTTCGGGGATGTCGATTCTCATTGGTGGATCCTTCCGGTCTCCCCCAGTGTGCCGGTCGAGGCTGCGCCTGTCGCCGAAAATCCCAGTGCCGGTGACGGGCGCAGCGGCACCTCGAGGGCGTCGTACAGTCCCGGCTCGGCGTCGACGAGCCAGTCGATGGCGCCGACGAGCCGTCCGACGGCCGTGGCGTTGCCGCCCGCGGCCCGGCTGCCGCCCTCGTCGGTGGCCTCCACGGACACCTCGATCCGCGGGCGACCCTCGACGACCACGCGGTGCGCCCCGGCACCGCCGTCCGGCGGCGTCGGCCAGTCCGGCGCGCACGACGGATGGATGCGGGTGACGTGCTCGACGACGATCCGCGGCACCCCGCCGACGATGCCCTGCACCTCGAACCGCAGCGCGCCCTGGGTCCCGGCGGTGAAGACGCCCATCGTCGCGGTGGTGACGTCGGTGTCGAGGGGACGCCGCTCGACGATCTCGCGGATCTCGTCGAGGTCGACGCCGAGCGCCCGCGCCATCAGCCGAATCTGCCCGCCCCACACCATCGTCGGCATGGTTGGCGCGATCATCGGAGGCTCGTAGTCCATCGGCTGCCCCATGCCGACGAGGTAGCGCACCGAATCCGGCTGGTCGTACGTGGAGTAGTCGAAGATCTCCTGGCAGCGGATCGCGTCGACCACCGAGCCGAGCCCGCTGATCAGCAGCGGCAGGACGTCGTTGCCCCAGCCCGGATCGACGCCGGAGACGAACAGCGAGCCGCCGGCCGCCTCGATCGCGCCGAGCACCGGTTCGCGGATCTCGGGTGCGGCGCTGCGATGGTCGTACAGCGCGTACACCGACGGCGTCACCACGACGGCCCCGGTGTGCAGGATCTTCACGATGTCGGCGACGGCGTCGTCGGTGCGGATGTCGCCGGACGCCGCGTACACGACCGCACCGGGACGGGCCGCGAGGACCGCATCGACGTCGTCGGTCGCGTAGACCCCGACGTCGGCGCCGACGTCGCCCAGGTCTCCGGCGTCGCGGCCGATCTTGGCCGGGTCGTGGACGACGACCGCGGACAGTTCGAGGCGGGGGTGCGCGTGCACCGCGCGGATCGCCGCGCGTCCGACGTTGCCGGTGCCCCAGACGACGGTGGTGATCATGCGCGGGACGCTAGCGAACGTCGCCGCCGCGCGTAGCCGCTTCGGCGCAGACGAAGGGACCCTCCGGTCGCTCGTAGCGGCCGAAGGGTCCCTTCAGCTGTTCTCGGTGGTGCCGACGGCTCAGGCCGTCAGGACGCTCTCGAGGACGGAGTAGAACATGCCGAGTCCGTCGTCGCTCGGGCCGGTGAGCGCCTCGGTGGCGTGCTCGGGGTGCGGCATGAGGCCGACGACGCGGCCGTTGGCCGACGCGACGCCGGCGATGCCGCGCTGCGAGCCGTTCGGGTTGTCGCCGGCGTAGCGGAACACCACGCGGCCCTCACCCTCGAGCTCGTCGAGCACCTGCTCGGACGCCTGGTAGCGGCCCTCACCGGACTTGAGCGGGACCAGGATCTCGGCGCCCGCCTCGTAGCGCGACGTCCACGCCGTCGAGTTCGCCTCGACCTTCAACCACTGGTCGCGGCAGACGAAGTGCAGGCCGGCGTTGCGGGTCAGCGCGCCCGGCAGCAGACCAGCCTCACACAGCACCTGGAAGCCGTTGCAGATACCGAGCACCGGCATGCCGCCCTCGGCGGCCTTGACGACCTCGCCCATGACCGGCGCAAACCGCGCGATGGCACCGCAGCGCAGGTAATCGCCGTAGGAGAAGCCACCGGGGACGATGACCGCGTCGACGCCCTTGAGGTCGGCGTCGCCGTGCCACAGGCTCACGGCCTCGCCACCGGCGAGGCGGACGGCGCGGGCGGCGTCGACGTCGTCGAGCGTGCCCGGGAACGTGATGACTCCGATGCGCGCGCTCACTGGACTCGGGTGACCTTCCAGTCCTCGATCACCGTGTTCGCCAGCAGCGACTCGGCGATCGTCGCAAGCTCGTCGTCGCTGACGCTGTCGTCGACCTCGAGCTCGAAACGCTTACCCTGGCGAACATCCGACACACCGGCATGACCGAGTCGGGACAGCGCCCCGACAATGGCCTGCCCCTGCGGGTCGAGAATTTCGGCCTTGGGCATGACATCGACAACGACACGGGCCACGTGCTGCTCCTCGCTATGGCTGGTTTCCGCCCGGGATCGCACCGGGCATCCAGGAGTTTACCGGGCAGCCCTGTGCACTCCCGCATCGAGTGAACGTCCGACGCCACCCCGCCCGCGAGTGTGATCCCGCATACTCGTCTCATGCGACTGACGCACTTCGGCCATTCCTGTGTCCTGGTTGAGCTCGACGGCGCGAAGATCCTCTTCGATCCCGGCAATTTCTCGCACGGCTTCGAGGGGATCACGGGGCTCGACGCCATCCTGATCACGCATCAGCATCCCGACCACGCCGACCCGGCACGGCTGCCCGCGCTGGTCGAGGCGAATCCCGGAGCCGGCCTGTACGCCGACCCGCAGACGACGGCGCTGCTGGGCGAGGCGTGGACCGCCGTGTATCCGGGCGACGTCTTCAACGTCGGCGAGGTGCAGGTGACCGGGACCGGCGGCACACATGCCGTCATCCACCCGGAGATCCCGCTGATCGACAACACCGCATACCTCCTCGGCGACGCCCAGAACCCGGCGAAACTGATGCACCCGGGCGACTCGCTGTTCGTGCCGGAGCAGAAGGTCGACGTGCTCGCGATCCCCGCCGCGGCGCCGTGGCTGAAGATCTCCGAGTCGATCGACTACCTGCGCGCGGTGCATCCGCGGGTCGCGGTGCCGATCCACCAGGGCGTGGTGGCGAAGGAGGCGCGCGGCATCTACTACGGGCGTCTCACCGAAATGGGCCCGGGCGGAACGGAATTCCGCGTGCTGCCGGAGGAGTCGAGCGTCGAGGTGTCCTGAGCGGACCCCACGGTCACGCCACCTCGCGCACGCCGTCCTGCAGCGGCCAGCGGTAGACGGCGGGCTCCGCGCCGTGATGCAGCGCGAGGTCGACGGCGTCGAGCAGCGCCTGACGCGGTCCGGTCTTGCCGAGCTGCTTGGCCGAGATCGCCAGGCGCACAAGGCGGCCGCGCCGGGCGCCGCGGGAGGCACTCAGCACCATCGCCCGGCACCGCCACGGTTCGGCGCGGAATCCGTCACCGAGCCCGATGACGTGGCTGCGGACGCTGGTGCCGTGAGCGAGGTCGCGGATCGCGGTCATGCCGGCGAGCAGCCGGAAGCCGGTGTTCGGCAGGACCGAGACGGCGCCGGGCGAGGCGACCCAGCGCGGCGCCGCGAACACCCGGGTCCGCAGGCCCGCGTCCTCGAGGACGCGGTCGGCGGCCAGCAGCCGCAGCCGGGCCTCGTGCTCGGGCAGCACCGCGAACTCGGCGCGACGCCGTTTGGTGGCCGCCTGGTCGTAGCCGTGCAGGACGATCGCGTCGCCGCGGTCGCGCCGCTCGCGTAGCCACTCCTGCGTGCCGTGATCCGCGACCAGTCGGTACTTGTCCTTGAGCCGCGGGGCGACGAGCAACGAGAGCGGAACGGATCTGCGATCCATCTCCGCGGCGAACGCGGCGACGAGATCGCGCGTCTCGTCCCTGATCCCCGACACCGACACGATCACCTGTCCGGTCATGGCTTCGAGGGTTGCAGCCGCAGGTGAACAGCAGACGGCGCCCGCACGGCCATTCGGTGGTCGAATGTGTGCGGTCGCCGTCTGCTGTCCCGAGAGGGACAGACCTAGCGGGGCAGCGCGGCCTCGATGGCGGCGATGACCTCGGGGGCGTCGGGCTCGGTGCGGGGACGGAACCGGTTCGCCACCGTGCCGTCGGGGGCAACGAGGAACTTCTCGAAGTTCCACTGGATGTCGCCGGCCTCGCCGTCGGCGTCGGCGGCCTGGGTGAGCAGGGCGTACAGGGGATGCCGGTTCTCGCCGTTGACCTCGATCTTCTCCGTCAGCGGGAAGGTGACGCCGTAGGTGGTGGAGCAGAAGGTCTGGATCTCCTCCGGCGTGCCCGGTTCCTGGCCCATGAACTGGTTGCACGGGATGCCGATGACGCTCAGACCACGCTCTGCGTACTCGGAGGCCAGCTTCTCGAGGGCCGTGTACTGCGGGGTCAGGCCGCACTTGGAGGCCACGTTCACCACGAGGACGGCACGGCCGCCGTACTCGCCCAGGCTGGTCGGCACACCGCCGAGGGTGTTGATCGTGATGTCTTGCAAGGGAGTTGTCATGCGCACCAACCTAGCCAAGGCCGCGGACTCGTGCCGGTCCCGTGCTCGGGGCCCACTGCGCCGGAAATGCCATCCGCCCCACGAACATCAGGCCTCGACCAGCTCCCGCTCGACGGTCTTCGCGGGCACCGGCGCCGGGCTGTCCGACGGCTCGCTCGGTGCGTCGTGGTCGTCGACCATGGTCGTCTCGTCGAACGGCAGTTCGCCGGAGAGCACAGCCTGGACCCGCTCGCTGTCCACGGACTTGGTCCAGGTCCCCACGAGCAGTGTGGCGACGGCATTGCCGGAGAAGTTGGTGACCGCGCGCGCCTCGGACATGAAGCGGTCGATTCCGACGATCAGGCCGACGCCGTCGAGCAGTTCCGGACGGTGGCTCTGCAGGCCACCCGCGAGCGTCGCGAGACCCGCACCGCTGACACCGGCCGCGCCCTTCGACGCGATGATCATGAAGACCAGCAGCGATGCCTGCTCGGGCAGCGACAGCGGCTGTCCCAGCGCGTCGGCGATGAATATCGACGACATCGTCAGGTAGATCGCGGTGCCGTCGAGGTTGAACGAGTAGCCGGTGGGCACGACGACGCCGACGGTGGTGCGCTCGACGCCGATGTGCTCCATCTTCGCGATGAGCCGCGGCAGCGCCGACTCGGACGACGACGTCGCGAAGATCAGCAGGTATTCGCGGGCCAGGTAGCGCACGAGCTTGAAGATCGAGACCCCGGCAACCGCGCGCAGGATGCTTCCGAGCACGCCGAACACGAAGATCAGACAGGTCAGGTAGAAGCCGAGCATGAGCGCGCCGAGCTGGACGACGGCGCCGAGCCCGGTCTGGCCGACGACGTTGGCGATCGCGCCGAATGCGCCGATCGGCGCGAGCCACAGGATCATCGAGAGCACCTTGAACACGAGCTTCTGCACGTGTCCGATCCCGCGGAGGACGGGCTGGCCCTGCTTGCCCATCGCCTGCAGGCCGAATCCGACGAGCAGCGCGATGAACAGGGTCTGCAGGACGCTGCCGGAGGTCAGCGACGACAGCATCGTGGTGGGGATGATCGACGCGATGAAGTCCATGGTGCCGCCCGCGGCGTGGGCCTTCTCCGCAAGTGCCGCACCGGTGTTCGCGGTGTCGGCGGTGATCTCGAGGCCGCTGCCGGGATTGAGCAGGTTGCCGACGACGAGCCCGATGCCGAGGGCGACGGTCGACATGCCGATGAAGTACGCGAGCGCGAGCCCGCCGACTTTGCCGACGCTCGCGGCCGCGCGCACCGATCCGATGCCCAGCACGATGGTGCAGAAGATGACGGGGCTGATCATCATCTTGATCAGGTCCACGAACATCGTGCCGAGCACGCCGAGCGACTTGCCGACCTCGGGCGCGAGCCACCCGACGAGCACGCCGGCGATGACGGCGACGATGACACCGACGTACAGCCAGTGCGTCTTGTCCCGCGGTTTCCCGGGCTGGGCAGGTTGCGCCGCGCCCAACGTCCCTGTTGCGCTGGTGCTCATGAGGTGTCCTCTGGATCGGGTGGATGCTCGGAGGAGGTCCGCGTGATCGTCGAGTGACTGCGATCACGCCGTACCGCCCGGGAGAATGCTGGTACCCATCCAGGCACCGGAAAAGTTTGTGTTCATAAGTTTCACGGGAGGACTGACGTGGCCCGGGCCGTGTCCCGCAAACCGTTGAGCGTCGCGCGGCAACTGCTGATTCTCCAGTTGGTGGTGTTGACGCTGGTCGTGACCGCGCTGGCCGCGCTGACGCTCCTCGATGAGCGCCGCGACTCCGACGACGCGACCCGGCGGGAAGTGACCGGCATCGCAGAGACCCTTGCGCTGTCCGGTTCGACGATCGCGGCGCTGCGGTCGCCCGATCCCACCGCCGCCCTGCAGCCGGAGGTCGAACGGATCCGCCGGGCGACGGACACCGACTTCATCGTCGTCATGGCACCCGACCGGACGCGCTACACCCATCCCGATCCGGCGCTGATCGGTCAGCCCTTCGAGGGGCACATCGAGCGGGCGCTGGCGGGCGAGACGTTCACGGAGACGTATTCGGGTTCGCTCGGGCCGTCGATCCGGGCGGTCACGCCGGTGCAGGACAACGGGCAACTGCTCGGTCTCGTGGCGGTCGGGGTGACCCGTGAACGCATCGGCGAACAGTTCGCGGAAGGGCTACCACCGATGATCGGGATCTTCGCGATCGCGGTCGGGATCGCCGCGATCGGCTCGGTCCTGGTGAGCAACCGGCTGCGGCGCCAGACGTTGGGCCTGGACCCCCATCAGCTGCGTCGTCTCTACGAGCACCACGAGGCGGTGCTGCGCTCGATCTCCGAGGGACTGATCGTGTTCGGCCGGGACCGGAACGGTCGGGCCCGGGTGGACGTGGTGAACGACGAGGCCCGTCGCCTGTTGTGGCTGCCGGACGGCCCGATCACCCCGGACCAGCTGCCGGAGACGCTGCGCCGTATCGGGCCGGACTCCGGCGAGGAACAGGACGAGGTGCACGTGACGGCGGACCGGGTGCTGCTCGTGGGACGCGCACCCATGCTGTGGGAGGGCCGACGCATCGGCACGGTCGTGACGCTGCGCGATCACACCGAGTTGCAGAGTGCCCTGGGCGAACTCGATTCCGCCCGCAGCGTCGCAGAGTCGCTGCGCGCGCAGGCCCACGAATACGCGAACCGGCTGCACACGATCGTGACGATGGTCGAACTGGGCCACAGCGACGAGGCGGTCGCGTTCACCACGGCCGAACTCGAGACGTCGCAGCAGCTGATCGACCGCCTGACCGCCGCCGTGCACGAGCCGGCGCTTGCGGCACTGTTGCTGGGCAAGGTGACCGAGGCGGCCCAACAGGGTGTCGAGCTGACGGTCACCGAGGACACCGCGCTCGGTCCGACCCTCGGGCTGAGCCCGCTCGAGCTCGTGACCGTGGTGGGGAACCTGATCGACAACGCGATCGAAGCGGCTCGAGCGTCGGACGAGGACAGTCCGTGGGTGGAAGTCACGGTGACGGAAGAGGGTTCGATGCTCGTCATTCGCGTCGCCGACAGCGGACCCGGCATGGATCCCGAGACGCTCACGCAGGCGACGACCCGCGGTTACTCGACCAAACAGGTGGACGGACGACCGGCGCGCCAGCGCGGCCTCGGTCTGGCGCTCGTGGCGCAGGTGGTGGCCCGGCACGGCGGTCGACTGCGCACCGAGCCCTCGCTGGCGGGCATGCTGGTCATCGAGATTCCGCTGCCGACGGCGGAGGGGCGCGGCGAAACCGGGAAGGACGGCGACCGATGATCCGCGTGTTGATCGTCGAGGACGAACCGCTGATCGCCGAGGCGCACCGCTCGTATGTCGCACGCGTCGAGGGCTTCTCGGTGCACACGGTCGCACACACCGCCGGCGACGCGATGCGTGCCGTCGCCGAGGCCGCCGCGTCCGACGAGCCGATCGACCTGGTCCTGCTCGACATCGGCCTGCCCGACGCGAGCGGCCTCGACCTCGCGGGGGCACTGAGCGGCCTGCGCCCGAGCCCCGGGATCATCGCCGTCACGTCGGCCCGCGACCTCGACGTCGTGCGGACCGCGGTGACGCGCGGGGTGGTGCTGTACCTGCTCAAGCCGTTCACGTTCGCGGCGCTGCGCGACAAGCTCGAGCACTACCGCGAGTTCCGGGCCGCGCTCCCCGCCGGCGGGACCGCCGCGAGCCAGCGCGACATCGATCGGGCGATGGCGGTGCTGCGCAGTGCCGACCAACGCGCCACCACCCCGAAAGGTGTTGCCCCGCAGACCGCCGACCTGATCGGAACGTGTGTGCGCGACGCCGACGGGCCGATGACCGCGGCCGAGGTGGCCGCCGCCGTCGGGGTGTCCCGGGTGACGGCGTGGCGCTACCTCGAGCGCCTCGCGGACGACGCCGTGCTGGAACGACGGACGCAGTACGGACGGACGGGACGCCCCCAGGTGCGCTACGCCTGGGCGGCGTCGTCGTCTCGGTGACCGTCGGCGACGCGGACCGTGCCGTCGTACGGAACGCCGGATTGATGTGATGCACGGCACAATCGACTCTTTCAGTCGGCGACTGACGTGGTCGCCGACTGAAGGAGTGCAATGGAACCCCTGAACACGACGCACCCGGATCCCTCTCCGGTGGACTCACGCCGAGCTCTGATCTCCAGCTTCCTGGGATCGACAGTCGAGTACTACGACTTCTTGCTCTACGGCGCCGCGGCAGGCTTGGTCTTCCCGAAGTTGTTCTTCCCGAACACGATGGACCCGGTACTGGGCTCCACCCTGTCGTTCGTCATCCTGCTCGCCGGATACATCTCGAGGCCGATCGGCGGCATCCTCTTCGGCCACTTCGGCGACAAGTACGGCCGCAAGAACATTCTGGTGATCACGTTGTTGATGATGGGTCTGGTATCCGTCGTCATCGGCCTGATGCCGACCTACGCGACGATCGGCGTGGCGGCACCCCTGATCCTCGTCGCGCTGCGCATCATCCAGGGCCTGGCTGTCGGCGGTGAGTGGGCGGGAGCCACCCTGATGGCGGCCGAGCACGTGAACCAGGAACGTCGCGGGTTCGCCGCTTCGATCGCGGTCACCGGCGGGCCCACCGGATCCGTCCTGGCAACCTTGGTTCTCGCCCTCTTCTCAGGGCTTCCCGACGACGCCTTCCTCAGCTGGGGTTGGCGCGTGCCGTTCCTGCTCTCCGCGGTGCTCGTGATCGTGGGACTGTTCCTGCGCTACCGCGTCACGGAATCCCCCGACTTCGCGAAGGCGCAGGCGGCCGGCGAGGTAAGCACCGGCACACCGATTCTCCGTGTGCTGAAGAAGTACCCGCGTTCCACCGTGTACGGCATTCTCGCCGCCGCCGGACCGCTGTTCATGCAGGCGCTTCTCGCGGTGTGGATGGTTCCCTACATCGCAGCCGAGGGCACGGTTCCCCGTCAGGACGCGCTCTACATGCTGACCGCCTCGAGCGTCGTGCACATCTTCGCGATTCCGTTCTTCGCGTCGCTCTCCGACCGGTTCGGCCGCCGACGGGTCATGCTCGCCGGCGCGGCGATCTCCGTCGCTCTCGTCTTCCCGATGTTCGCGCTGTTCAACTCCGACAGCTACTGGCTGGTCGCACTCGGCTTCCTGGTCGGCAACCCGATCATCCAGGCGTCGATGTACGGCCC
>Ga0131853_10026829_pt1 | contig 10355 bp, 8 predicted proteins | sample TergutLab28metaG_FD_92764 | JGI IMG/M metagenome (GOLD analysis project Ga0131853, IMG submission 92764) | Labiotermes labralis P1 segment gut microbial communities from Petit-Saut dam, French Guiana - Lab288 P1 (version 2) (version 2) | ecosystem: Host-associated > Arthropoda: Insects >... | reverse complement strand
TACGTCATACATATATTACTTGCCTTGTATCAGAATATGTAAGAGATATTGCTTTTCGAATGCAACATTAGTCACAAAAACGCGCCTCATTGTTACGTCATACATATATTACTTGCCTTGTATATACGTACTGTGATTGCACACTAATTGCTTGGGCTGTCAGTTAACTACAGCCTGATCGGAAACTTTTATGGGCGGAGATTGCGTGGTGGATTTTCATATTGACACGTGCAGCTGTCAGCAAATTGCTGAAAACTTGAGCACAGGAGTTGGTTATCACTTCAGTACATTTCTGCCTAATGATTTATTAGATTTTTTGTGTTAATGTTCTGAATTGTTTTTTGTATTTGTTGCAGAGGCATACGTGTGTCCAGTGACGCACTTCAAATGTAACAACCATTTCTGCATTCCAAGCGACAAGGTCTGCAACTTCGTTGACGACTGTGGAGATGGATCAGATGAGAACAAGTGCAGTAAGTGGCTTATATTCCGAGTTTCAGTAACTTACCGGGGTCCTGATAAGTCCTTAGTCCGACCAGGAAGGAAACAAGCTCGGAAGCATGTCAGGGGCGCGTGCGATTTCAACAACATCGAGACGCGAGCTGCCATCAAGATTTTTTCCCCCTGCAAGGCAAGGCGCCGAAGGAAATTCACGCCATTCTGAGAGAAACATTAGCTTGTTTCCTTCCTGGTCGGGCTAAGAACTTATCAGCACCACTGTAGTGTGAATTGTGTGCGTCCAGCGAACACACCAGCAGTGTACGGTGTACCTTATTTCCGCGCGTAAATATAAAATCCGTTTCCATATAAAATTTTGTTGTCCATCTGGTCGAGAGCTGCACATTGCGCATGTCACCAAAATAGAGCTAGTCTGTAATTCTCTTCGTAAAAAAAATTCATGAATATGATTTTTTTTTCTAATTCGTGGCACCCCAACGAGGTCTGGTAGGTACCTGAACAGAATTGCATCATTATGGGATAGTTAAAGGTAAAGGTAAAGTGATCCCGTTATAGGCCCGGTGTGGCCCAGAGGGTGGGTAGAGGTATAGCTCTACTCTTCCATGACCGCGGCACTAGAAGGGGGTGAGTGGTCAGCAGCATGCCCCGGCCGCATTTTACCCTCGGCAAAGACCCGGTACCCATTTTACAGGGGGCTGGGTGGGCCCCAGGGCCGGTCTGGACGGGCGGAAAATCTCGTCTCTACCGGGATTCGATACCGGACCGTCCAGTCCGTAGTCAGTCGCCATACCGACTGAGCTGCCCGATTATGGGATAGTTGCTGATGTGAATACATGACTGAGCATATTGTATCGGGCAGTTTTCTTTGGGAAAAAAAAATAAAACTCGCATTTTCTCAGTCTCCCTCGAAAATTTTGTCAGATCTGGCTTGTAAAGATTTGTGAGTAATGGCAAAAATTTGTGTTTATTTCCCCAACGGACATCAAGTCTCCTGGGCCCGGTAGTTCAGTCGGTATAGCGACTGACTACGGGCTGAATGGTCCGGGATCGAATCCCGAAAGGGACGAGAATTTCCGCCCGTTCAGACCAGCCCTGGGACCCTCCCAGCCTCCTGTAAAATGGGTACCGGGTCCTCCCCGGGGGTAAAGTGCAGCCGGGGCGTGCTGCTGACCACTCACCCCCTTCTAGTGCCGCAGTCATGGAAGAGTAGAGCTGTACCTCTACCCACCCTCTGGGCCACACCGGACCTGTAACGGGATCACTTTACTTTTACCTTTAACTATCCCATAATGATGTCGTTCTGTTCAGGTACCTACCAGACCTCGTTGGGGTGCCACGAATTTAGAAAAAGAAATACCTTCTACATCGAATCACCAGCAGCTAAGTCCAGAATCTCCAAGAAGACTGAGACCTTGAGCGTCCAAACCAAAGTCCACATGAGCCTGACCTTCTTTTAAATGTAAAAAAAATTAATTAAACTTGCGTTGTTAAAGTGTCGTTACACCATACAACTGACCTTACCACAATCGTTGTTTTACGACAAAACCGGTTTCGTCGTTTACGTTTGCATGTTTGTACTCTGTGTTTAAAAATACTGGGCCAAATACAGTATAAATTACAGGACTGCTCTTGGAAAGGAACCAAATCGTATCATGTGTTGGACATGTGAGAATAGGATAAAAGGAATTTAGCTGTAAAAATGCCACGTGGATGTAACTGGATCACTAAGCCCATCAGTTTTGGTCAGTGTTTTTAGCTGTAACACGATATAATGCCTGTTTGTGCACTCATTGTTAAAGCTTGACAGTGATAGAATGAAAAGCGATTCTCCAAACGCTGAAATTTTGGAAGTATGTAAATACATGCAATGAATACTGCAGGGTAAAATTTAAAATACATTTGTATGCAAGACAGGCGGTGAACATGTAAAGTGAGAGGGTCGCGTTCGCTTAACCACTGTTGCCATAGGAAACAGTGGGTAGTACATATTTTGAATATGGGTCTGTAGCTTTAGTTATCCAGAATATGGAGGGCATGTGCCGTATTATATTGTCATCTGTGGGCTGTTCGGTTCTGCCGTATTCTTCTACGCTATCTCACAAAAGGTATGATTTTCGGGGGTGGGTGGGGGGAGTTGTTGAACATAAAATGTGTTTTGATTTTCTGTACAAATTTTGTCTGAAAAATTTATCATTCTAAGAAGAACTGATATCTTATATATTTGTTAACTGCAGTTGGGCAGCCACCCGTTGGCAGTAGTACAGTACACATTTACACACAAAAGCAATAGACAGAACAACACAAACAAACAATATATCCAACAGCACAAAAATTTTGAAAGAGACCGGACCGTGCCCCGTCTTTGTGGGGTTTACCCTGGAATTTGCCTTACAACTGAGGAGAAAGTACGGGACACCCTCCGTTACGGTAGCCGAAGAATGCCAGTAGAGTGAGATATTATGAAATTGTACATAGTTCTTCATGTAAAGTACCCGTTATTCTTGAAAGATTGTATTCAAATTTGAATTCTCTTAAGAGATTCCAGAACAATATCGAAATTTCAAATTTCATAAAACTCCTTTCTGTGGGAACTGACTTGTTCCATGCGGACGGACGGACTGCCAGACATGGCGAAGCTATTAGTCGTTTTTCGCAATTTTGCGAAAGCACGTAATAAATAACATAGAGAATGAGATATACTGCTTTGCCAAAAATTTTGTTTGCTTGCAAATAAATGTGGATTATATTTTATTTATTTTTTTAAAGATGTTTATTCCTTTTTTATTTAGATTTTTTTGTTAATTCCGCACACCAGCACACTGTGACACGCGTACCAATAGTTGCACGCGTGCAACATTTGGAAAAGACCTGTCTTTGAAATATTTTAATGAAACGTGGTGAAAAATCTCTTAAATCCCGCAACTAGAAAGGACAGTTTTGCATGATAATATTAATGGTAATCGTGTTAGATTAGTAAAGTAAGTCGAATCAAAAATATATTTTTTAAAGACACTTTGTTCCAGCTTCGAAAAATTCATAAATGAACTTGTACCTCTCTTGATGGAAAAACTGCGAACCAGGTGGTGAGGTCTAAAGAGAACAGAAGACGGCATTCAAATGTGCCTGACGCAAAATCTGTCTGTGGTAATGAGCCCTACCTGGTGTTGCAAATGTTAGTACATTACTGTCTGTAAGGAACACACAAATTTGATGTGGATAGATTTAACATCGAGAGATCAATTAAATGTTATTTCAAACGTTTACGCTAACTAGGTGTTATTTAGAGAATAGTTTTAAAAAGGTAAAGTTTTCCCGTTACAGGCCCGGTGTGGCCCAGCGGGTGGGTAGAGGTATAGCTCTACTCTTCCATGACTGCGGCACTAGAAGGGGGTGAGTGGTCAGCAGCACGCCCCGGCCGCACTTCACCCCCCCGGGAAAGGCCCGGTACCCATTTTACAGGAGGCTGTTTGGGCCCCAGGGCCGGTCTGGACGGGCCGAAAATCTCGTCCCCACCGGGATTCGATCCTGAGCCGTCCAGCGCGTAGTCAGTCGCTATACTGACTGAGCTACCCAGCCTATTTAGAGAATAGTATAAGGTTGAAATCTAAAAACTGTGTGAGAGTTTGAAGAACTTAGATGACACCGTAAACATAAATAAGTTTTGGGGAACTGTTAAGAGGAAAACCATTAATACTGGCTACAGAGATGCTAGGTCAGTAAGAACAGTATGAGCCGAAGCAAAAGCTTCTTTAAAAATGTTTATACAGGGGTGCTGATAAGTCCTTGGCCCGACAAAGAAGGAAACAAACTAATGTTTCTGTCAGATGACGTGAATTTTCTTCGGCGCCTTGCCTTGCAGGAAAAGAAACTCGATTTTGTTGAAAACCCGCGCGTCCCTGACATGCTTCCGAGCTTGTTTCCTTCCTGGTCGGGCTAAGGACTTATCAGCACCCTGGTATTTGTAGAACAGTGAAGTGGGTTGAATGTCATTAGTTACGAAAGTTAAATGGAGATTATCTCAACAATGTGAGATGTGAAAGAGTGAAAATTGCAGGGACAAAATCGGGAATACCTGAGAGGTCAAATTAGTGGGACTGAAACATACAATAGAAAAAAATATTAGAAGCTTGCGTAGGGACAATAATAAATAAATGGGCTATCAACCTAGAATTAATTTATTAGAGAATGAAAATTATGGCCGATCCACTTGCCGACTCTGTTTTAGAAACAGGTGTAATAATCTTTCCTGCCGAGTTTCGAATATTTCTACACGTACATGGAAAATAATTATATTAGGCAGTCTGAAATAATTATATTAGGCAGTCTGAAATGCGTGCAGCTACGCTAAAGTGCCCGGACGTAATGCTTTTCGTGCTGAGAATATTACTGGGAAATTTAATATTCGTCAGTCACCATGTGCCGGTCCCAGTGACCGCGCGGTCTAAGGCGTAGGTCTACGGCCGCTCGCCTGCTGAGATTGTGGGTTCGAGTCCCACCGGGGTCATGGATGTCTGTCTGTTGTGATTGTTGTGTGTTGTCAGGTAGAGGTCTCTGCGACGAGCTGATCACTCGTCCAGAGGAGTCCTACCGACTGTGATGCGTCGTCGTGTGTGATCTAGAAACCCTCAAGAATGAGGAGGCCATGGCCCGTGATGGGCCGCAGCGCCACAGGAAACCAAAAAAAAAAGTCACCAGATATTGATCACATTCCAGTAGATTTAATTTAAGCTACGAGTAGGACAATATTTTCTCAATAATAAACATAATTTTTCTATTTGGAATAATAAATCATTTCTTCAACACTAAGAGGAATGAATTGTTTTGTCTGTTTATAATAATGGGCGATAAAGAATAATTGAGCAATTATCGAGGCGTGTAACTCTTATCAGCTACTTACAAAATATTATCAAACGTTGTTCTGTCGATTTTAACGCCACCTAGACGAAATTAGTAGAAAAAAATTAGTGTGGGTGTCGAAGTAAATCACTACCGATGACGTAATTTGAAACGTAAGATACTTGAGAAGAAATGGTAATTCAAATGGATAGTATATCCGCTATTACGAGGGAGTGCTGATAAGTCCTTAGCCCGACCTAATTTTCGAAGTCTTAGGACGGAATCGATAGTGTAGTTGGAAAGAGGGGTCTGTTCATGTGACGAATTGCAAGTATTTTCTTGTTACAGAGGCTGAAAGGAAGCATGTCAGGCGAGGCGCGCGATTTCAACGACATGGAGACGCGAAATATCAACAAGTTCTTTTTTTTTTCCCTTGCAAGGCAAGGCACCGAAGAAAATTCACGCAATTCTGATAGAAATATTAGGGGAAAGTTCACCATCGTATGCCACCGTCAAAAACTGGGTGGCCCAGTTTAAACGTGGTAATTTTTCCACCTGTGTTGTGCATCATCCTGGACGACCCAAACAGTGACGACCCAGGCGATCATAGATCAAATTCACGAGCTAGTCTTGGGAGACAGCTGGATTTCGGTTAAATCAATAACTGAGCAACTGGAAATCTCACGTGAGCGGGTTGGGTCCATCATCCATGAAGATTTGGACATGCGGGAGCTCTCTGCGAAGTGGTTCCCGAAATGCCTGAGCTCCGATCAAAAACGTCAACGGTGCCAGTCGTCTGAGCAACTTTTGGAATTTTTTCGGCGCGATTCAAATGATTTCCTGTCGCGATTGGTGACCATAGACGAAACCTGGTTGTATCACTATGATCCGGAGACAAAGCAACAATCAATGGAGTGGCCCCAAAAAATTCCGAGTCCAAAAATCTGCTTGAAACGTTCTCGTCTCGATTTTTTTTAGGTAAAGACGGCATCATCCTCATTCATTATCTTCCAAAGGGCCAAACTATCAACGCGGAGTATTACTCATCTCTGCTGGTACAAATGAAGAACATTTTGAAGGAAAAACGCCGCGGGAATGTCACCAATGGAGTCTTGTTCTTGCACGAGAATGCCCTGGCTCACAAGCCATTTGCAACCCAGAAGAAACTGACCTACCTGGGCTTCTAATATCTTGATCACCCACCCTATTCTCCGGATCTGGCCCCGTCGGACTACTACCTGTTCCCTGGACTGAAAAACAATTGAAAGGTCACTATTTTTCGTCCGAAGCTGAGGTCATTGCTGCCGCGGAGACCTGGTTGGACGGACAAACTTCTGATTTTTTTTTGAGTGGCTTTCAAAAGTTATAGCAACGGGCTAAGAAGTGTATTGAGCTTCGTGGGGAGTATGTTGAATAAATCACGAGTTCGGTCGTAGTAGCTTGTTTCCTTCCTGGTCGGGCTAAGGACTTATCAGCAGCCTTTGTATTTAAAAAGTCTTATGATTTATTTAGGTGGGAGGTTTTGTGTAATCTTCTCCAAGTGACTTATTTACACAAGAAATTTAAGTTACTTAAATTGTGTTCGTATGAAATATGCAACACAGCCTGCCTAGACCTTTCCTATTGGGAGTGGTCTGGAAAAAGGAGACGCTTTACTGGCATTGCTTTTGAACTTTGATTTAAAATATGGCATAAGAATTGTCCAAGCAAACCAGGCTGGAGTGAAAGTGAATGGAAAACGTCAGGGTCTGGCCGATGCTGATTATGTTTAGTAATAGGATGAAAAATACATGAGATGAATAAAACAAACAGAGCCTTTATTACTCGCCGGTAAGGAGGTGAGTCTGGATGTTAATGCTGAGAAAACTGGGTGTACGTTCGTATCCCGTGAATAGAATCTAGGACAAAGTCTCATAATAATGGAAGCTGATAAATGTATTGCAAAATTGGCCAATTTAAAACACTATTTGGAAAAAACTAACAAAACAATCTGGCTGTATGAAAAACTTCGAGCACAATAACTTCAAGGACTGTCTGCTGCCATTCATTGCAGAATATTGTGTTTTTACATTTGCTGTCTAAGAATATAAACTTGAATTAAGTGCACCCTTGTACAGGCACTGAGGCTCTGTACAGGCCGTACGACCCATAGGAGGAGTAGACATACAGGTCTACTCTTTCTTGACCACAGCATTAGAAGGGGTGAGGGGTCAGCGTCACGCTCCGGCCGCTCTTTACCGCCGGGAAAGACCCGGTACCCATTGTACAGGAGCCTGGATGGGTCCCAGGGCCGGTCTGGAGAGGTGCGGAAAATCTCACCCCCACCGGGATTCGATTCCCAGATCGTCCATCCCGTAGCCAGTCGATAAATATTAGTTAGAGACATAAAATTTTGCCTGTTGTTTTGTGAAGGCTTTAACTTGGTCTCTCACATTACGGTAAGGCATGAGGCTAAGTTTTTAAAACTGGATGTTGGGGGATTTTTTTCCTAAGGGATGGAATTAAATGACCCCTGCAAATAAAGGATAATCAGGAGCTTCATATATTTTGTTCTCCTCAACAAATACTATTCTGCTGATCAGACCTGGAAGAATGGGGTGAGAGGGCATGTGGCATGTGTGTGTGACAGAAAAGAAATAATTCCGATTTTATGTGTAGAACCTTGAAGGAGAGAATATATTTGGAAAATCTGGGGATAGATGAGGAGGTAGGTAGGTAGGTTTCCACCTTTTTTTATAGGCCACGAAGTCCCTTAGTGTGAGTAGAGGTATAGCTGTGCTCTTTGTAGGGCCGAACTGGTTTGGTTCTGCTAAACCACTTCCGCCCTGATCCTGCTCGCAAGCTGTCAGCAAACCTTTATGACATATACCACTGCTGTCTGTACGGTAAAAAAATCCTGATGATGTACAGAGGAACTGCCCGAAACGCGTAGAGCTTTATTCCAAAAATAAATTTGAGAAATTAGTGCATCTAGTTCGTTTTATTATAAGTATTTATCACGATGCACGGTCACCTGAACCTCAAATACTTGAAGGTGTACGTACATTTATGAAAATATCTTACCTAATTCTTCTTACAATAAAAATATTTAACACAAACTTTTAGAGAAAATCAAAGCACACGTTACGTTCAATAGAGTTTTATTTTCTAAATTCATACCCTTTATGCGGTAATGTTCGAAAATATTTTACGGACGGACCACAGATGACAATATCATACGGCACATAAAAGATGGAATTTTCCAACCGGATAACTAATGCAACAATATTCACACACTATAATAATATTTGACACTTTCTGTTGTTACGAAAAGTAAGAAATATTTTGTAGCTCGACAATGGTGCATAAAAACACATTGTTGCATTGTTGTATCCTGCGTGGACCCGGTTGGGAACGTATCTTGGATGTTGTTCCCAGAGGGACGGAGCTCGGAACTCAGGTTAAGGCGGGGAGTTGGGCAGGCCGCACACTCAATAATCCCCAAGTACAGTGTACTGGAATTTTTATTGTGCGTAATTAGGGAATAATGGCAGTTACAGCTGAATTGTGTTGGTGACAAATCTTGCCAGAGGTCTCTTCATTACCGTTAACACTTACTGACCGTCCAGCTTCATTCTCTGTTGCTCAGTCACTGTTCTAGATACACAACAGACTGCAACTGGAGCACAAGGCAGCTACTGTTACATGCGTCAATCCACACACTGCTCGCGCGATAAACACTTAGCGCGACCACTTATAAACAATAGAATAGAAGGAAATTATATTCCTCCCATGCCTGGTCTGCTTATGAAGTAATGGAAGTGTAAACAAATGGTATGAGTTACAGAAAAGCGAGAAATAAGAATGATAAAATTAAGCTTATGCCTTACATACAGTACATACAACAATCCTGGAGAGAAAAGAAAGAAAAGAACAACAAATATTAATGTGTGTCAACTACACAACAGCATTTCCACAGCACTACTATACACTTTTGTGCTGTTGGCAGCCTTATTTACGCTAACACAATAAAGACAGAACCTATTGTTGGGTTTCCGTGGCAACAGTCATTACTAAAACGCACCACAATATAACGTGGTACACATTGTTTCTTTTGTTGTTCTGAAAACTAGCTGTTAGTATTGTGCTGTGCGACATCATTATGAATTTAACTTAAGCCAACTTCTCTTTCAGCTCACAGAAAGTGCTGGAACTTGGAATTCAAATGTAACAACGGGGAATGTATCCGACCTGGCTTTGTGTGTGACGGTACCCAGGATTGCAAGGATGGTTCTGATGAATCTGACTGTGGTCCAGGTGAGCAAATTTTATTGGGAAATTCAGATGTTATACCACATAACAGTCTGGTTTTAATACGTATTAATGAAGAAATTGCTGCACTGTATGCCTAAGGTATAGTTGGTTATTCTTGCCCTTACACCTTTTTTTAATTTAAATTGTTTTGCAAGCTTTCAGGTTCTCACAGTGGTGTTTAATTTTGATGATTCTTAATGTTTGCCATCCCGAAGTGTTTAACACATACACAAATATACAATGATGTGTCAGTCAAGCACAACAAAACTTTACTCAATTATTTTACCAGCCACTGCACATACATAAAATTTATAAAATTTACACATTAAAACATTAAAAATGCTCCGACATGTTTAGGTCCTAAGACCTTCATCAGGGAGCTATATCGTCCTTGCTAAAGTCACACTAGAAATAGTCACAGATTAATTTCGTTGTACAAGTTGAATGTTGTGGCAGCATGCCTTGTGGTGTAATGTTATGTTGCGAAGAGTGCCTTGCTATATCAGGGCACTCTTAGCAATATAACATTACACAACACGGCATGCTGCCACAACATATTTCTAGTGTGACTTTAGCAAGGACGATATAGCTCCCTGATGATGGTCTTAGGACCGAAACATATCGGAGCTAGGAAGTGTGTCATGCCCGTTGTGTGTGTGAAACTAGGAGAAGGTATGTAGTCAAACACAACTTAATCACTGAGGTGTATTTAATGAATGTGATGGAAAACAACTACATGTTTCGGCCTGTGTTGGCCATCATCAGGT
>Ga0131853_10026828_pt1 | contig 10355 bp, 4 predicted proteins | sample TergutLab28metaG_FD_92764 | JGI IMG/M metagenome (GOLD analysis project Ga0131853, IMG submission 92764) | Labiotermes labralis P1 segment gut microbial communities from Petit-Saut dam, French Guiana - Lab288 P1 (version 2) (version 2) | ecosystem: Host-associated > Arthropoda: Insects >... | reverse complement strand
CGCTGGGCGGGGGCCGGGGGCCCGTGACAGGCCGGCGGGCCCAGGGGGGGGGGGGGGGTGGGGCTCTTCTCTTTTTTCACCATGGCCCGGGGGGGGGGGGGGGGTTGGGGGTCAGCGTCATGCCCTAGCCGCTCTTTACCCAGGAAAGACCCGGTAACCATTGTACAGGAAGCTGAGTGGGCCCCAGGGCCGGTCTGGACAGGTGCGGAAAATTTCGCCCCCACTGGGATTCGATCCCCAGACCGTCCATCCCGTAGCCAGTCGCTATACCGACTACGCTACCCATATACCGTGATAGGATGTAACTATATATTCAGTCCCCCAAATTCCTCCACAGATATTGTATCAGATATAAGCTCCAAAATACAGTCTTCATCTTGTTCTGTCACTTGGAATTGGGAAACAAACTTAGGCTATCAGACTGTGCTGACAGTTGTAATAAAACAATCTGCTACCTGCTTCAAGCTTCAAGGGAAGGGTTTTTTTTTCAGTACTCAGCTAACTGCAGAAATGCAGGAGAAACATATGTGTAAATGCACCAGCTTGAGGAAGCTAGCTTCAAATAGTAAACTTTCAAACTTGCCACGTTTTCCTTGAATGTGCAGCAAGAGTTGCAATTTTCTGGCACTTTAAAAATACCGATATATGAAATTATGATATCCGGATTGAAGATACACAGTAAAGAATATCCTAATGTAAAAAGAATTTCTATCTAATCAAGACCAATGTATAATGTATAATGGTTATTCACAAGTTTGTGTGTTGATAAACAGACTCTTTATTAAAAATCCAGTACTAATATGGACCTTGTGTGTGTAAAATTGTATTTTATGTAATTTATGTTGTGAATTGTTGCAAGCTAGAAATTTAAATGGCCAGGCACTGCCCGAAAAAGTAAAACTGTGACAAAGTACAGTAGGCTTTTAAACCCAGCAGGTAAGGGTTAAAAAATGTGTAAGTGGAAACAGGGATCAGATAGGGAACAATACCAGACCTATCTCAAAACCGGGGTTTGCTGGGGGTAGTTTGACTCCAGTGATTGACTTGTTACAAGAGAGGAAAAAACCAAGAATACACACAATTTTACACGGTGTGATGAGAAAGTTTCTAGACTCGATTTGTTTCTCTGTGACAACGGCTTGTTGTGTAGTCACTGTTGACCCCTTCAGTGTATTTGCCTTGGGACTTAATGGAGTGACCCCATTGATAATGCCACTGTGCGGTGTTTGAAACCCAGAGAGTGTGCCCTGCCATTTGCTGGAATCATGGTAATATTATTACATCTTATTCCCTTTAACACCATCTTCAGTTTTGGGAAACGAGGAAGTCAAAATGGCAGAAAATCTGGTGAGTAGGGTGGGTGTGGAATGACAGACATTTTGTTTTAGACAGAAATTTGTGCTCAGGGACTGCAGAATGGATAGGTGCATATTATGGTGAAGAAACCATCTCCCTAATGCCATTTTTTAGATAATTTTTGCCCTTTTTTTTCATCACGTGCCATATGGTGTCAACTGGTGTTCAGGTGCACCTTGTGGAACATATTCATAATGCATATCTTCATAAATGTTGATAAACTGTAAGCATGTTCTGCAAATTTGAGCAGTCTTGTCACATCCAAAGATTGTCTCGCTTTTTGGGGGGGGGGAGCATGGAGATGATTGATTTCCACTGAGATGGATGTTGCTTGGTTTCTGGGTCTTCCCATAAACCCCTGTCTCATTACCTTATCTTAAAAAAGAATTATTCATCCGTTTCAGAAGGTCCTGGCACATATTGATGGGATTCGTTGCAACTGTCATGTGACAGAGTACTGGAGAGTGATCAGAGTTTTTCAAACACTGAAAATAGGCTTACCACTTTCTAGAGTGTATCTGTAATCTCTGGTCTTAGTATGGTAGTTGTTGAGGGAGCTTCGGTACATATGTTACTGTAGTAGCCTGAAGATTGGTAAAACCTAGGTTTTACCAGTAAATCCTAGCACTTACCATAATGAGGTGGTAAAAGTCCGAAAAATGCTTTGAAATGCTTCCATTTCGGGCTTTTACCAATAGGTGTCGGCAAATGGCAGCATTTACCGACACCTATTGGTAAAAGTCCGTTTTGTTTGACTGTCGTTTTGCTTTGTAAGTGTGTGTGTTTTAACTTTTAATTGTTCATTGAACATGTAAGTTTAAAATATTTTGGCCGTCATTTATCTTGCATAATTCTATGAAACTCAAACACAGGCCACAAACCAACTCTTGATTTGGAATTGCAGGGTAATGATAATATAAAGGAAACAGAAACCCATGTAACAATGGAAGGGGAGACCAAAGTTCAAAATCAAAAAATTGACCCAGAAGCAATCTCTGAAACCCCGGACGGGACAACTGCGACTATCAGCAGAGCTCAAAAAGTGAAAGTGTTTCGAGAGGCTGCCAGGGAAGGACTTGAGGAACAGGCAAAGAAAATGAAATCAACTTCCTCTAAAATGTTCCAAAAACCTACTCTCGGACAAAATGTTAGAATACCAGATATTGACAGAGCGAAGATGGATCCAAGATCAATAGTAGATGTTATCACAGACATTAAAGATGAAGAATTTTATGAACTTGCTACTAAGTTGGGGTAAACTAAAAGTGTTGTACACAAGAAACCAATTTACCTTATGCAAAGAAAATTTTTTAAGCATCAAAGAAGTTGGTACGGAGGAAATAAGTGCACGTGAAGTGGTAAATAAGTGTACGTGAAGTGGTAAATAAGTGTACGTGAAGTGGTAAATAAGCTTTCTTTAGTTGGTGGACAAGGATTCAGAAAATACAACTGTTCAAAGAAGTGTATCACGAAGATGTGTTTGTGCAAATCAGCCAATCTACTTTGTAACTCAAAATGTCACAACAGTCAACCTTGTTGTAACAAGTGAGTTTAATTATGATTTAATAATGTTCAAGGAAATTCTGATTAATAAGGTCCATTTATTTCATGAACATTTTCTTTTAATATATTACTTAAATGCAGTAAAATATAAAGCAGTTAAGTTTAATGTTATTCTAGACTTTGTTTAAATTTAAATATACAAAGGCAAATTATTGTAACGGACTAGTTTCATGGTGAAAAATGTAGAGTTTAATCTGATAATAGAATGGTGTTTTAATTTCCTATTCCATTCACATAGTCTTCAAATAAACAAAAATAATTAAAAGTTCAGTTGAGTGTACCAGATATTCGTGTAAGGGATTGCAGTGTGCTAACCACACATCTCCCGAACCAATGCCCCATGGCGGGACGCGGACTGGTTGACCCAGGTATCGCTTGCGACTGTTGTGCCGAAAATAAGCTAAGCTAATTTAAGTATGGACCCGGGACAATAAATATATAAAAACTGAGTTTCATAGAATTATGTAAGATAAATGACCGCCAAAATATTTTAAACTTACATGTTCAATGAATAATTGAAAGTTAAAACACACACACTTACAAAGCATAATCACAGCCAAACAAAACGGACTTTTACCGACATGGTTTGGTAAAAGCCCGAAATGGAAACGTTTCCAAGCATTTTTCAGACTTTTACCACCTCACTATGGTAAATGCTAGGATTTACTGGTAAAACCTAGGTTTTACCAATCTTCGGGCTTCTACGGTAACACATACAAAGCTTCCATCCCCCAGGAGTGTGTAGTCCATACTTCCCATACATTTCACCTTACCGTATTGCATAGCAGAGTCGTGAAGTGTTGACCTCCAGCTTCTAAACAGGCCTGGCACCTGCTGAAAATATTTCTTGACACATGAAAGAGCCTTGTCTTGAATTATTGGCAGTTCGTATTTGAATATTGTCTTTCAGTTCTTGTAGAGATTGTGTATTGTTTACATAAACTCTGTTTTTACTCTCTTCCACAAATAATAATTGCATGACTTGAAATCTGGAGATCTAGGAGGCCACAGCCTGCAAGTCAACAACCACTTGCCAAAGTCCTTCTCTAGGGCAGCCGTTGAGAAGTTTGGTGTGTAGGTCATGGCATTTTGTATAATGTAATTTTTTTTTTTTTTTGTGATTTGTTGAAAAATGGTGCCAGACGTAACTGAATGTAGGGGTAGGAATTTGTTTCTTTGGAAATAGAGGCCCTATGATTTTGCACGCTCACTGCACACTACATGCTGACTTAAGAAGCCATGCGGAGGAACTTAATGAACTGCGTGGGAAGTTTGTGGGCATCACTGTCTGTTATTCTGGCTGTTTACATTTGTGAATAATACAATTAGTGCCTCATGTGCGTAGAACAAAAGTTCAGGATCAAGAAATTGGTTGGCCACTGATTCTTAAAACCATTCTAGTACCAGCTTCTTGCTTACCAGTCTAGAGGAAAGAGATGTACAGCTCTGATTTTATATGGATGCAGTTTTAGAATTGTTGCCCTGTGAGCTGAGGGGTTTGACACCTCACATTCGACTCCCACCTAGGACAGAAGTTTTCTGGGGCATGTTTCCATTCAAGCACCACTATCATCCAAGTTCTCGTCAGTTAAAGCATAACGTTTTTGTATTTTTTTATGTCTGTCACTGAATCTGTTCAGAATTTTTCCCAGTTGTGTATATTGTTATATATGGTTCTGCATACTTGGGATATATTTTATGGAACTCTTGGTGGCATTTCTTTTGTGGTACACACATTGTGAAAGTTGTTCAAATGAACACTCATTCAACAGAATACATTTTTCACACACAGTGACCTCTCTGTGGGAGAGACAGAACACAAATGGGTGGGTTGTTCGTTGCAGTGTATTAAAGTACAAATGCAATATACCGTCATACACAACACAATTAAATGCCATACAGCATTGTGCTACAAGTTTCAGTTCATCAGAACTATCATCTGACACCCTTTGTTAAAAAACATTACTGCATTGGCAACATACATATTCTTTGTTAGGGAGATCTCACTAATGTATAGTCACTTATCAAGATAATAAGTATATGTCACGTTTATAGCTTAAGATAAAATCAAATTTTGTTGTGTATAAAATCTCGTCATGTGTGCTAATATGGATAAAACCAAAATCCTGCTTTATTTGTGTTTTGTTATCTGGCTCGTGCACTTACTTCTTGCATGTAATTTCATAAAATGCTATAATATAAAAAGCCAATTAGATGCAACAATAATAATTTTATTATTAATAATTTGAATCAGCTCAACATGCTTTGGGCGATAATTTTGCCCATCCTCAGGAGCACTACACTGTGTTTACAGCTTGTATAAAGCACCGATGATGTTGCCTGCTGGTGACCAGGATGAGGTCACCAGCGGGCAGCATCATTGGTGCTTTATGTAACAAGCTGTAAACACAGTCTAGTGCTCCTGAGGATGGGCAAAATTATCACCCATTTCATGTTGAGCTGATTGAAATTATTAATAGTAAAATTATTATTGTTGCATCTAGTTGACTTTTTATATTATTGTATCAATGATGCACGGTCACACAAACGTCGAATTCATAAAATGCTCTTCTTAAAGGTGGCTTCATGTTTTACAGTGTAAATTTATTGGGTTTTTCCTTTTTGTGTGTTTGGTAGAGTATGTACTGTTCATTTTGTTCTTTCTTTATGGTAGAGTATGTACTATTTATTTCATTCCTATTTGCTTTAAGCAAAAATTTCGTTGTACATTGACAGCTGTGCTTCTGCAGTGCTGATAGTATGTCTGGTAACTTGTTGCAGTGTATGTTCGGAGAAGGGGTAATGGCAACACTTCCCTGACTGACCTTGTGTTGCTGAGCTCATTTTTCCCTATGCTCTGACTGAAGGTGAAAGATGAGCACTTTGTTTTTCAGTCATGGTGCGTTTGTAACCTGTGTGCCTTAGTATGTAATCTAGATCAGCTGTTAGAATTTGATTAAATGTGCAACTTTCTGCAGTTGATGGAGCAATTCACTATGCTGCTGGTGCCTACCTGAAGGCTGAGTGTGCTTCTCTGGGTGGATGTGTTGAGGGAGACGCAAAAATGACGGGAGGATATTGCCTTCCTGCAAAATGTAAGCTTAAACACCTTCATTAACATGAAGCCAGAAGGATAAATATTTATATAATGTTCTTTTAAAGCATTAGAAATGGCCCAACATATGGGGTAATATCACATTTTGTGGTATTCATTATGGCCAAAATGTTTTTAAACAGTGAAATCAACAAGAACGCAAGCTTTTTTTTTTTTAACTCATGGTTCCGTGCATCGTAATTCAATGTTAATGAAAATCCCACCAGATGCAACAGTAAGCAGATATTTATTTACTGCAGAATCACTCTACATGTTTCGGGTGTCACAGCACCCATCATCAGGAGTACTAAAAACTGTAACCACAACCTGTGGTACAGGTCATACTTCTTGATATTGTAAATCCTCGTTAGCATGCCAATGCCCCTGTCATTGATGAGTGATAACTTTTCCGCCAATTGACATTGTCAGTGTAAGATACAGAATGGCGAGGTAGCTCATCCCAAGTCAACAAAAATTGGAGGAAAAGTTATCACTCATCAATGACAGGGGCATTGGCATGCTAACGAGGATTTACAGTATCAAGAAGTATGACCTGTACCGGAGGCTGCGGTTACAGTTTTTAGTACTCCTGATGATGGGTGCTGTGACATCCGAAACATGTAGAGTGATTCTGCAGTAAATAAATATCTGCATACTGTTGCATCTGGTTGGATTTTTATTAACATTGAAGAATGCAAACATTTTAATGTTCATATAAAATGTTTAAAGAAACACATACTTTAAGGTTATCCTCACCTTGACAAAAGGAGTCATTATTGTTATTATGTAGTTTGTTGGAAAGGGTATGTACTCAAACTCAACTCTGTCAATTAAGATGTATTTAATGACTATACTAGACAACTACATGTTTCGACCTTTACTGACCATCTTCAGGTTGTCTTCAAGAGAACATAAGGTCCTACTATATACATTGTGCGCACACATGATGGAGAGATCTCTACGTACGGGCCTTATTGCATAATGTAATTTCTATATGTGGTGGTATGCTCTGGCTAGAGGCACGATAGGGACTGGTGGCTAGTGTCGAATTTTGAAGTTCATAGGTGCGCTGGTATTATGGAGAGGCATGTTCCTCTTCCTTCCTCTTAATTAGGGTCGTGTTGCAGGGAGGCCCGAATGACCTTGGATGTACGGTCCCTTGCCTGTGGGGACAGAGATGTGTGTGAGAAGGGTGGTGAATTATCCGGCCTAATTATACATTGGAAAAATTTGCCATATTGGAGGGAAACATAAATAGCTTAGTACTTACTTATGCTCTGGGTGTTAGTGTGTTCCCATCTCACTCTGGTTTTACCCCTGGGTGGGTGTATGTCCATGTGGGTTGTGGTGCTGCATGTCTCATCAGTCTTATATATTGGGCACTTGTATTGTTGAAGTTTGTTGTGTGTAGCACTGCACTTGTAGATCTTACAGTCAGAACACTATATCACTGTGTTGGGAAAGTAATTTGCTATTTTATGTACCACTATTTATTGAAGAAACTATGGTGTATTATTGTGTATTGTATATATTACTGCTTCCAAGATATGTAGTTTGTCTTCTGAAATACTGAAAATAACCTAATCAGCAGCCACTATAAAACATGTTTGTGGTTTTGACATTCAAGTAAGATGATCAAAATGTGAGTATTTTCAATGTATCTTTCAAATATTTCTACAACACTGTAAGACTGCTCATGTTAACAATACCCATGGCACTTGTCTGTTAAAGGGAATTGACGCTAAAGATGCCTAAATTATGTTGATAAGAGACAGAGAAAATGGAAGAAAGTTATCAGTTGTAAACCATGTGACAACATATTCATTGGGATGAAATTTCTCCCACATTGTTCTTCTGTTTTGTCCATATCTAACTAAGATATTCCTGGTCCCTTCAACATTACTTTCATCTATCAGATGGATGCTACCAGGTGATGTTTTTCTGAGTACTCTGGTAATTTATTTTGAACTGGTCCATGTTCAGTTAAGTCACATTTTAATCTGTGATTTTGTGGCTATGAATATGGATATTTGAAGTTAACTGTAATAGAATTGTTAAAACTTGCACTGGTTTCTGGCTTTATGGCTCGTGCCCAGCACACTGTGTCACAAGAAATTCCATCACTGCCTGAAGCAAACATGCATGTTTTCAGTCACTTTCTCTGTTTCATATTTGTGCATATATATATATATATATACATGCGCGCGCACACACACGCACGCACGCACACGTATTACATGACCCTTCATTAACCATAAAGTTTGGGGCTTTGCATGGGGTGGCATCCGACCATGAGATTGTGTGACGTATAAAATTCACTTCCACTCTTCGTAGTGGTGTGGGTCTGGTAGCTCAGTTGGTATAGCTACTGGCTACAGGCTGGATGGTCCGGGGATTGAATCCCAGTGGGGGCGAAATTTTCCGCACCTGTCCAGACTGGCCCAGGGGCCCACCCAGCCTCCTGTACAATGAGTACTGGGTCTTTCCCAGGGGTAAAGAGCGGCCGGGGCGTGACACTGACCCCTCACCCCCTTCTAGTGCCAAGGTCAAGAAAGAGTAGAGCTATACCTCTACTCCTCGTATGGGCTGTATGGCCTGTACAGAGCCTCTGTGCCTGTACAAGGGTGCACTTTACCTTTTTTACCTTTGTAGTGGTGACCCTTACTTGTGCTATTAAGAGTGCCAACTAACCGTTTTATTGAACTGTTTCTTGTGAGACAAGAGCCTCATTTTTGTTATTTTGATGGGATTGCTGTTACAAATACTTGTCAGTGTATCACACATAGAATTTTATGACATGATTTGTGTTGTTTGGAACACAGTATAAGCATTCTCCCACTATGTTGTTGGTGAAATTTAAAACATGTGTTTTCTAAGTTTTTCACTGGCGTACCGTTAATGTAATGTAACAATTTCTGTGTACCACCCAGTTTTTTTTTAAATCTAAATAAAAGGCCTGAATTATTAATTAGTGCATTACACTGTCAGCACAACTTTTATTATTATTATTAATGTGTAACTTGTGACATTACCTGTAGCAACATTTTTGGACTGTAATTAGTTGTATTCAGGTCAATCTGGTAAAGTATAGAAGTGTAATCCCTAATGTTTATATAAAGATAAATGTAACGTGATCCCGTTACAGGCCCAGAGGGTGGATAGAGGTATAGCTCTACTCTTCCATGACCGCGGCACTAGGAGGGGGTGAGTGGTCAGCAGCACGCCCTGGCTGCACTTTACCCCCGGGAAAGACCTGGTACCAATTTTACAGGAGGCTGTGTGGACCCAAGGGCCGGTCTGGACGGGCGGAAAATCTCGTCCCCACCGGGATTCGATCCTAGACTCTCCAGCCCGTAGTCAGTCACTATACTGACTGAGCTACCCGGCCCACTCCCTAATGTTTATTGTTACGAATAATTGATAGCTGTTTTTTTAGTATGACTTCTTCCTGCATAATGATGTTATGAGATGAGCATAATTCTTATTTATCTTTATGTTTATTATTAGACCAGTCTGCTTGTAGTATGATAGAGACTCTGTGTTTTATTGTGGTAGTTATATATATTTTTCTTATAAATTAACATTGGCATAGACTAGAAGCTGATGTGTGACATTCAGTCTCATATTCTTCTGATTTTCATGATTCTTCTTAATGGTTATTCTAATCTGAAGTTAAAAACAATTGTAATAACACATTTTGATTCGGACTATTCTGAATTGGCAGTTTGTCTCACTCTCTCTCTCTCTCTCTCTCTCTCTCTATCACATACACACACACACACACACACACACACACACACACACACACAAATATATGCTTCTACTGGCTGTATGGTACAGTACAATGAATGGCATGTAGTGTTATGCACTGAATTCAGTGACAATGTCGTACATTACTTCCCCTGTAGTTAGCCTTTCTTAACCTTTATGCAACGGGATTTAAATGGCTACAGTCAACCTTCACGTACGACATTATTTTCGCTTGGCATTTAAATTTTTATACATGGTTTACAAAAACTTTATTATTTCAGGAACCAAAAAAGATTTAATAATGGATTAAACGGCATTTTTTGGGAAATAAGACAGAGCCATATCTGTGTGATTTCAAGAAATCAGTAATAATTTTTGTTAATGAATAGACAAAAAATTGTATGGAATATGCAAAAATTTCTGTTTCCTTTACTTACATATTAGCTTGATTCCACAGTTTTTCGTAAGTAAGTCGCACGTGATGTTGTTAGAACTGTGCCTTTGTGTGGTAATCTTCAAAACAGGTATTCTTAACGCACAGTCCCACTTCACACTTACGGCACTTCCAGAACACTTTTTTTGTCACACCTCT
>Ga0131853_10026827_pt1 | contig 10355 bp, 5 predicted proteins | sample TergutLab28metaG_FD_92764 | JGI IMG/M metagenome (GOLD analysis project Ga0131853, IMG submission 92764) | Labiotermes labralis P1 segment gut microbial communities from Petit-Saut dam, French Guiana - Lab288 P1 (version 2) (version 2) | ecosystem: Host-associated > Arthropoda: Insects >... | reverse complement strand
TACACTTACTTCCACACTGTTCTAGGCATTATGTACACTTACTTCCACACTGTTCTAGACATTCTGAACACTCACTGCCACACTGTTCTAGGCATTATGTACACTTACTTCCACACTGTTCTAAATAACCTGAACACTAATTGCCACAGCGTTATAGACTTTCCGAACACTCGGTGCCATACTGTTCTAGGTACTTTGAACATTTACTGCGATACTCTTCTAGGCATTCTGAACACTCACTGCCATATCCTTCTGGATATTCTAAACACCCATTTCCGCAATCGGGTAACTCCCACTTGCTGTGGTATCTCCTTGGCCACCATGCAATTCCGTCATTAATCACTGTATTTACCATTTGTGGGAAGTTGTAAAGGATCATGTTCAAAACGCAATCACCCTAAAATTATCTCAGAACTCAGACTTTAAATACGCTCTCTTACAATGAAAAAAATTGTACTGATAAATCGAGATGAACAGAGCGGAATTTCCTTACGTGGATAGGCTGTACTGTTGAGCTGAATGGTGAACATACAGATCGCGTTCGTGCAAAACGTCACGATGAGCGACGACTCGCTGAAATCAGCACCACAACTCGTTACATAACCGTGGATTTACTTCGTTAATCGAATTGTGTAAATAAAAGTTACCTTACGTATAGACTAAACATTCCTTTCATCAAGATGTCGTAATAAAACACTGCATGAAATACACTAAACGCCGAGACACCTCAGCAAACCTCAAATGGCGCCCTGTGCAGAGTAAACAGTAACCTAACGACGACATAAAACTTTTCTTTCAGAAGTTCGGAATATAGCGCAACTTATCTTTCGACCTCCATGACAAAAGTAGCAAACTTTCATTTTCAGCTTATCTGCGACAGTGGTATTAAGATAATCTCTTAAACAACTAGGGTCAATTAATATAATCTGTTCGATTTCGTGTTTCAAAACACGCAAAAGCTGTGACCCACAGGTAAGTCACGCACGTGCATCTTCCGAAATCAAAGTGTGTTAAAATCCTAACGGCTGGAGAATATCAGGATTTCCCTAAGAGCAATCCTATAAGATACAATTAGTATGGCAATATATGTGCGTGGCACTTACCGTCAAACACAACTATTGTATACAATTAGTATGGCAATATATGTGCGTGGCACTTACCGTCAAACACAACGGGGATGACGCACATAAAGACTATAAGATACATTAAAAAGAGACAACTTATCAGAAACCGGTAAACAAGTAGGTCTAATGAACACTCAGATATTCTACAAATATATTCTCATGACATGTAGACTGAATCTCTCATAAAATGATATAATTTAGCTGGGAATATAAATAAATGAAAATTACATTGCTGATGTAATCAGCTAAGAAGCGCCTGTATTCCAGTAACCATTCTCAGGAAGTAAATATTACTTTAAAACCCACAATTTTATTTGTAGTATTGTATCGGAGTGGGACTGAGGTCTTTTGTCCTACGTAAGAGAAATAAATAAATTTATGGTGTTTGCGAAAGAGATTCTGATTACATTATTTGGATTTAAGAGACAGGAATAAAAGGGGATATAAACAATTCCATAATGAGCAGTATAATAACTTGTACACTTGACACAACATCCAGATATTCTGATCAAGGGAGGCGAGATACAGGAGATATACATTAATTTACATTCGTTGAACTAACATATAGGGTGGAAAACGTTCTACGTTAAGCAAGTTTAAACCAAAAATAATTTTTTTGACGAATGGTACACACAGTAAACATTAGGTGTCGTGGATTTTAGACTCATTTAAAGTCTAAAAATTATATCTAAAATTCCTTATGATTTATATATATCATATTATACAGATTTATATAATTCACATTATACAGGAATGCAGACAAAAATTGGAAAATGTGGCAACGATGCAGTTCAATCGTAACCAACTTCGTAACGCACGTTCATCCATAGTAAGACACGCTTTAATTTAAGCCAAAATGTGTTTTTTAAGAGACTTATTGCACAGATAACATATATAGTGTGTACAAGGATAAATTACAAAATTGTTGCTATAACCAATTTGAATAATGTGGTTATCTATCAAGTACGTAAAATGCCAGGATTTGCCATACTAATATCAGAAAATAAACAAAAAATATTTAACCGACGAACGTCGTCACGCTCACTCAGTCTTAGAAAAGTCTGCATCTTGTAAAAAAAACACACTTAAAGTTTCCTCGTAAATCTTTGTACTGTAGAATACTAGTAAGTAAATACTGATGTAAAGCAGTGCCTGACTTCCTTGATAATTGCAAACCCGGTTCTTCCATTATTTTCGAGGTTCTGCTGTCCTTAATGTCCGGTAACTCCTAACACAACCTGTCATATTGTCTGTCACAGTCAGTTTCTTCCAATCATCGTAGCAAGGCCACTAATCAAAATCTTGAACAGACATCACAAACATGGAAATATTAATAATTTATTTGTTCCTGTGGTCTTGGTTCTTTCGAAACGATTCACATCGCCAGTAACTATATGAATCTGTATAACACTTTCCTATTAAAGGAATGTTTTCATAATAACCACTCCACAATGCGTACACTGCGATGCCATAGCCCAACCTATTGCTATTCATTTTAATTCCCGGCATTAATTTAGGAAACACAGAAAATAATATTCAAAATTAAAACAGTTACGCCGTTTGTAAGGATCCTGTTCTACCGACATTGCACTAATAAAAGTCTCGCAATAACCTGCATTTAGTTTTGAATCCTCCTCACACTAAAATAGAACAGGGGAACGGGGTTTAGTACGGAAAAAAAATGCATTCGAACTGATGGTCAACGTTCTAATCCTGTGTAGGAGAGGGCGGGATAGTTACGGTGGGATTCTAAATAGAAATGTAACATCCAGTAAAGTAAATCAAGCGGCAGGGAGGGGGTTTCATGTAGTTAAATAAGCTTCTTATATTTCGCATGGGATATTTTGTTTAGAGAGCAGTGAATTGCTTTACCGCAGTGGCGCAATTCAGCCAATGACTTTATCCGATACATATAAAATATCTGGAAACTGCCGTTAAGTCCTGTTTCATTTAAAGACGTTTTCTTTTTCTGAGATTATAGTGTGTGAAATGTCGAAATGATTTGTAAATACTTATAATGAAAACACTAGAAAGAGGACGTGTTCTAATTCAAGATACTGTCCTAGGATTAAATAGTACCTGGTAAAACCCACAACACTTTTCCAAACAAGCAGGTCTCCGAGTCCTTACTGGAACCCGGAATTTTCAAAAATTTGAAATGGATTCACTAACACACGTCCGCGATATTCTGTGACATTATCGTGTTAATACCGAAAAGCAACCTATTACACTCACTGTCGCACCACGACCTGAGGGGCACTGATTTTGCAAATGGGCGAGCAAAATTTAAATATTTATTTATAATACATGTAACACCATAAAAATTTATCTCACTGTTTAAAATTGTATTAATAGGATATAACTAATATTATATGCTTATTGTTACACCGTGCATTTTGTAGAAGCACTTTAATTTTCAATAAAAAAAATGCACTTACATAAAATTTCACATTAAAACACTTAAAATCGTTCCGACATATTTCGATCCAAAGATCATCCTCAGGCAGCTAGGTTGTTCCTTGCTAAAGTCATTTTAAAAACACTCACAATATAATTCCATTATATTAACTGGGTGTTGTGGCAGCATATCGGGTTGTGTAACACATGACGCACACCATAGCCAGACGCATCCCTAACAATGTACTCTTACACAACCCGATATACTGCCACAACACCCCGTTAATATAATGGAATTATTTTGTGAGTGTTTTTAAAATGACTTTTAACAAGGAACAACGTAGCTCCCTGAGAATGTTCTTAGGACCGAAACATGTCGGAGCGATTTTAAGTGTTTTCATGCGAAATTTTATGTAAGTGCATTTGTTGGTTGATAATTAAAGTAATAATATTATACGCTTTTATTATGTTAATGCACGTAACGTGTATCTTTATATTGTTTTTATTACAAGCAACTAATGCACAAATATTTTTTATTTATATAACGTTCACTCCTACATGTTTTTCACATCTCTGTGTCATCCTCCGGGAGTTTCAAAAATTTGTACTTCGCTAAATTATATAAGTTCTTAAAATTAAGACCCTTACTATTGCAATTTCTTGAAATTATTAGATTAAAATATTATTTGGTCGTCGCTGATACAATTACGTCGCACAGACTTGCCATACAGAGATTCGAACTTAGGTCGTCCAGCTTGAAGCCACTCACTTTACTGAGACCTATAGCCCGTGTACTGTCACTGCACATAAACCACGACATCACGATAGGTTAGAGACAGGATATATGGCAAGCAATAAATCCACACAAAACTGCTGTCAATTCAGGCGGCCGAGTTTTATTATTACTAAAATCTCAGTAAATAATACATAACCTTTAAACATACAATCAGGGCGAGTTGCACTATTTTTTGTTCTGTTTTCTTTATTTTCTGATTAAAAAAACAAATTACTAATCTGCTGCGTTCTGCTTACTGGCTTATGAACATGACGTCTAGCATTTTGCTGACTATTTCAGCGACACGGATAATCCGAAAGCTACAGAACACAATGGTTCAACATCGATCTTTTTTGTTGTGGGATTTGAAGGTTCCGGTTCAAATACGAGAGAGTGAATTTTCTTCACATATAATGATTCTGGCTAGAACTCACAGACTTCTGGTCCGAATACAAGCCCGCTGAAAATAAAATATATATTCCTGTGTTTAGTTACGTATCATATCATGAAGGAGTATAAAGGTAGAGGGAGCCTGGAGTATTAATTCATAAACTCTTTAACATCGGAGTGTGGTCATTGACAAATTCCATGTCCCGGTCATTTTAACCCCAGGAATGTGCTCCTGCTGCCCACAGCATAAATGTTATATGGACCTCAAAGCCGCTACAGACTTGATGGTAAAAGGAAAATCAATGTTCTAGATGAATCTAACCCCGATTTTCCTGTCCTCCAACCAGTAACCTAGACATGACGCTGATCATCTTCACGTAAGTTATTCTCAGCATTACTAATAATGGTGTGTGCATAGATTACTTATATGTCCTTTATTTAGTGGAGGAAAGGCCAATAATGTGTTCTGATGCTGTACGTAATTGCAAATAAGTACAATCTGTCAGAACAAACACGTTTCAATAGACAACGTAGTGAATTGTACTCGTACGCATTTAATTCGATTGAACCACAACAAAGTAAACGCATTGAAACGCTACAATTTTTTTGGAGAACCCTCAAATATTAACACATATCTCTGCTGTTGTCATATAAACAGTATCTTCCTCAACACAACCTCACAATTTCGTGTGAACTTCCTACTGTTAAAACAGTCCGTGCGGAATTCAAAGGACACGAACAAACAGACGCCAGTGGAATAATGTTCGTATGAAGCTTCGCAAAATTCTGTAATTTGGTTCAAAGGTTGAAAGGAGGACACAAGAACAAATAGTGTAGTTTCGTAAGCCAATATTTTCTTCTCATAAAGAAAATTAAGCTAAAAGCATTTCCGCGAGGAGACTAAAAAATGAAAGACTTTACATTGCGAAATATTACGTGAGGCTTTCCAACAGGGCTCTTATGTGCCACAGTCAGACTGCTATATTATCCTTATAAATTCTGGAAGCAGTAAGATACGTCGCCTTTTATTAGCCTATGGCTGAAAAGTTTATGAAGTTAGTAATGTGCATATGAGTTACAAACTTTAGGGTTTACCTTCATGTATTTATTTACAGTGAATGTATATATATGTAAGTATGTATGTATGTATGTACGTGTGTATGTATTTATGTATGCATGTATGTATGTATATATGTATGTATGTAAGCATGTATGTATGTAAGTATGTATGTATGTATGTATGTAAGTATGTATGTATGTATGTATACATGTAAGTATGTATGTATTTATGTATGCGTGCATGTATGTATGTATGTATACATGTAAGTATGTATGTATTTATGTATGCGTGCATGTATGTATGTATGTATGTATGTACTTATGTATGTATGTATGTACGTATGTATGTATGTATGTATGTATGTATGTACTTATGTATGTATGTATGTATGTACGTATGTATGTATTTATGTTTGTATGTATGTGTGCATGGACGTATGTGTAAGTACAAACAGCCTTTACTCAAATTTCCAATATCAAACTTCCATGCAGTTAAAGTAAAGGAATTTCCGAAGACGATAACAGTGCTACTGTAATTTTCATGTCAACATTTGTTAAGCTTACTATATTTTCTCCGAAGCATACCTGTGTTCAAATGAACCATTTACATGTTTTTCCCCTCAGGAAAGAAGCTGGTTTTCACAAGACGCAAGTAGGACTTTAATTTAAGGAATACAAAATGAAGTGCTGTTACAGTAACATGGTGCTGAAACCTGGATACTTCGGAAAATACATAAGAAATCCAGTAAAGGTTTTAAATAAAGTCAAGTAGTAAAGGAATATCGTACGAATAATAAAATGAAGAAAGACCAACTGTATAGTCACTTATTTAGTAGGAAATACCTTCTTTAACACTTTACTAAAGAAAACGTGGAATGAATTATAGAAGTGACGGGAAGACGAGGAAGAAGAATTACTGGATGACCTTAAGGAAAAGAGGGAATACTGGAAATTGAGAGGGGAAGCATTAGATCGCAGTCTGTGAGGAAGTCGCTTTGGAACAGACTATGGAGCTGTCGTTATGCAGACTACGAAAAGGGTGAACAGTCGAACTGCACACGCAAAACAAGCCTTACGTTTCGATACATTCTATACAGAATTGTACTCATCAGTCTTTTACAGCAGCACACTGAGACAGTCACAAAACCTCCCTTAATAGCAGGTCCATTCATGTGTACTACAGTGCTTACTGCGACGCGTCTTTATACATTTCGCACGCACATTAGACATCGTTACTCACTTCCGTGAAGAAGGCTTTGTTCGAGTAATTAGTCTTTCGACGTTCCATATAAGTAACGAAATGTTTTTATGTTTTGCTGACCGTGCATCTCAATATAATCTTAGTAACTGACCAACTTAATGCACAAATTCTTGTTTTGTAATAAGTTTATTATATTCCTCTACATGTTTCGAGCACTATTATGCTCATCATCGGGAGGTCAAATTATATTATATTGTATTATACAGCATCTGGTATTACCACACTCTGTAGGTGGCAGTTCGGTGCAGCTGTGAACCGGACGGACACCTACAGAGTGTGATGATACCAGATGCTGCGTATTACATATTTGACCTCCTGATGATGAACACAATAGTGCTCGAAACATGTAGAGGAATATGATAAACTTATTACAAAACAAGAATCTATGCATTAAGTTGGTCATTTACTAAGACTGTAAGGAAATATGTCACAGTAACCCCGCGCCTAATGCTGTTTCGCCCAGCGCCGTTTCGACTATTCGCGGTTTTATATAATTAGGTATATGTGAGAAAATATGTGCCGACCGCCGACAATATAACGAGCAGACACGGGCATTTACTCATAAAATGACCGCAGAAGGTAGCAGCATTTACTATTGAAGGAATGTTTAAATGGTTGATATGATAAATACATTAATTTTCAAAGCGACTGGGCGTCCACCTGCGCCCACGTCTGCGTAACCCTTTGTTCCCGCTGAAGAATTTTATGCAACGCGGTTTTGTCCCCCACGCAGTGATCACTGCCCCTAACACCGACGCTACAACAAAGAGTACTGTAATTAAATACGCTTATTTAGTTTTTGTGATTTTTCGCATTAATTTCTAGAAATTGGGTTAATCACCTCTTCTGTACAAACTGAAAAACTTACAAATTTGATATTTGTGTGACCGTGCATCATTTACACAATAACGTAACTAACCAACTAGATACAACAATAAAAATGTATTAAAAATTTCAATCATCTTAACATGTTTCGGGCGATAATTTCGCCCATCCTCAGGAGCACTAGACTGTGTTTACAATTTGTGGTATAAAGCACCGAAGATGCTGCCAGCAGGCAGCATCGTCTAGTGCTCCTGAGGATGGGCGAAATTATCGCCCGAAACATGTTAAGATGATTGAAATTTTTAATAAATTTTTATTGTTGCATCTGTTTCGTTGTTTATGTTATTGAAGAACTTATCTGAAATGTGAGTAGTTTTTCTTTGCAGTCGCCATTAGAACTTTAATCATTATCTCTTTTTCTCCTTATCTTAGTTTCCTTCTCTTCTGCTTGTTTTTCTTATCCCTCTTTTCCTCTTGCTGTTCTTTTTATGTGAGTGACACTACAAAATCTCCCGTCTAATTCACCACGTACGATTGGTATCCTGCAGCCTATATGTATCTTTCTAACGGGAAGGTCGCTGAGTGGTCTCTACGGCAAAAAGTGGGGTAACTTTTCGATGTAATGTGTCGTAAATTGCATTTTAACCGCAGAGCCAGTATTATAGCATTAAAAGAAGAAAGAAAAGAAACACAGATACCTTTTCCTGGCCTTTTTGTTTCGAGTTTTGTGCAGGTTTTAGTTGGTAATACGGCCTCGGGTTTTTCCGTGGTTTAAGGGGTAAAGTTTCGAGCGTAATGGCTATCGGAGAGTCCTTTGCTTCTCTTGTACATCGATATATGGTCTGTAACAGCAGAACGCCGTAAAACAAGTAGGAAAGTTAGAAGCAAGTTAAATAAAGCGCTGCCGAACCAACGGTTTCGCAAAAGTATCGGTAAGTTACACGAAGGAGCACGCCACGACCATGACGACCGTGTATGAGTGCAGCTGCAAATATAGTGTTTACATTGTGTGGATCTGGAAAACTCTATCTGGAATTCTTACAACCAACAAACAGTGACGTTAAACCCACTGACAAACAACGACAGGTAACCACATCGTGGAATCTATACTGAGAGCTCTGTTGGATGGCATTGGTCGTGGTATATCATTGAATTGGTGGTAGAATTATCGTTAAAATCAATTTCAAAATCTAAAAAAAAAAATCTCACCTAGAATTACGAGCACAATAGGGACACCCCCCACATGGTGTTAAGGACAATATTTGGACCTAGGAGGGACGAGGTAACGGGCGAATGGAGGAGACTGCATAGCGAGGAGCTTAATGATTTGTACTCCTCACCCAAAATTGTGCGGGTGATAAAATCGAGAAGAATGAGATGGGCTGGGCATGTGGTGCGTATGGGTGAGAAGAGGAAGATGTATAGGGTCTTGGTGGGGAAGCCGGAGGGAAAGAGACCACTGGGGAGGCCTAGGCGTAGATGGGTGGATAATATTAGGACGGATCTCCAGGAGGTGTGATGTGGGTATATAGACTGGATTGGGCGGGCCCAGGATAGAGATAGGTGGCGGATGCTTGTCAGTGCGGTAATGAACCTTCGGGTTCCGTGAAATGCGGGTAATTTCTTGACTAGCTGCAAACCAGTTAGCTTCTCAAGAAGGAATCTGCACCATGGAGTAAGTAAGTAAGTAAGTAAGTAAGTAAGTAAGTAAGCATAGGGACACCCCCTAACAATTCACACTTAAACGTTACAGCCCTTAACAAATACCGTGATATCGAGATTTCGCTGATTATACAAGTTTGTAGGCTTCAGAAGTTCTGAAAAAGACAGGTTAGGTACGCAAATAAACTTGATGAATCATCTTAGGCAAAGTAACACTGCAACAATTCTTGCACAGCAATTGCAACAATGGGTTCTCTGTTTACTATTGCGCTACATGTCACTACCAAAAACAGAAAAATTTCGAATGTCTGAAAATAATACATTTATGGGCAATATAAGACTATGTTACCGGGAACAAAAAAAGGCGTACTTAATTCTTCAAGTAAACTGTTCGATACTTTTATCCGTTTGTAATCAAATTTGGATTTTTTTGAAAAGATTTTTATGTAAGTGCGGACAGATGTACATACAGACAGGAGGATGGACGGACGGACATGGCGAGGCTAGTAGGTGTTATTCGTGACTACAAGAACGTACCTAAACTTGCTTCATAGAACGCGCGGTGGTGACACGTGACCTAGAGCTAGTATTGTCGGCAACATTCAACACAGCGAGACCAAATAAGACATGCCGTCTACTATTCACACAGGGCTATGCTAGCTAAGTACTGAGCGTTATTGTGGTGCCCATGAAAACGAAAAACAGACCAACAAAACGACGGGCAAATATTCCGAAAAAACGCAAAAAGCTATGCTAACGCTGATTGTGCGAAATGACGACAGATATTTTCATTGATCTTTTTAGCTTTAATATCAGAACTGAAATCTTGAAGAAGAAGAAGAAGAAGAAGAAGAAGAAGAAG
>Ga0131853_10026825_pt1 | contig 10356 bp, 6 predicted proteins | sample TergutLab28metaG_FD_92764 | JGI IMG/M metagenome (GOLD analysis project Ga0131853, IMG submission 92764) | Labiotermes labralis P1 segment gut microbial communities from Petit-Saut dam, French Guiana - Lab288 P1 (version 2) (version 2) | ecosystem: Host-associated > Arthropoda: Insects >... | reverse complement strand
GAAAGAGACCACTGGGGAGGCCTAGGCGTAGATGGGTGGATAATATTAGGATGGATCTCCAGGAGGTAGGATGTGGGTATATGGACTGGATTGGGCTGTCCCATGATAGAGATAGGTGGCGGACGCTTGTGAGTGCGGTAATGAACCTTCGGGTTCCGTGAAATGCGGGAAATTTCTTGACTAGCTGCAAACCAGTTAGCTTCTGAAGAAGGACTCTGCACCATGGAGTAAATAAGTAAGTAATGCTGGATACACCATGTTGCGAGGTAGTGTGAAGGGTACTGGGTACCCACTCCATTCGCCAGTTTCCCCTTCACTTCCCCTCCAGTGCGTCACCGTGTTCCATCACATTTCAACCGGAGTCTACCCTTTAATACCGGGTTTTCTCTCAGTGAGCCATTCGTGCTGCCAGATGCGTCCGCCTCGTCATAACTTCCAGAACTAGGCCCAGGATTTGCTAAACAAACCATTTGTTTTATGTGATCAGCTAGTTTCGTCAGAAAGTTCTTGGAAGGGTCACCGTTTTGTTCTTGACATGCAGGCTTATAGGAAGACCTTCACTTTGATTCTGGATGATTGGTTGACACCCGGGCCCTGCTGGGTAGGAGATACGACGTTCTGGATCCGATAGCGAAGCGAGAAGTGCTGCTCATGAGTGCCTGGAATTGAGCCCCGGTCAGCCATATCACTGCCTGTCATTGCAATCTACACTATTTTTTGGCTTTACTTTTATGTCGCCAACCCGTTTGTAGCCCAAGTGCTGCGAACACCAGAAAGGTTGCTCCACCCCCCCCCCCCACATGTATAATTTTGGTTCAGAAGACGGCCAGGCTGCGGACAAGAATGCCCTCTTTACCACAGTCGCTGCAAAATACGCTCCACGGTTCGTCAAGTGGCGTTTTCGTGGCTGTGCCCCAGTGTGTGTGTGTGGGGGGGGGGGATAATGTATCCGGTGGGTGGAAGTTAAGAATAGCCTGCAAAGCTGCAGTTCTGTGGTGCTTAAGCAGAGACCAGTGGACATCTGGACCAGTTAATTCGTCGCCATCCCTCGACCCATGATGGACCAAACAGCTGTAATTTTTTTTTATATACATGGGTCCGTGCATCGTGAGTCGAATTTCATAATTTTCCAACAAGATACGACTTATTAAAATTATTACATTTCTGTAAGCAGCTCTACATGTTTCGGGTGTTGACAGCCATCATCAGGAGCTCGTACAACTGTAATTACAGCTTCTGGTATTGATTAACCGGATCTGCTACCATCCGCTTTCGTTGTTGAGTTGGAACTGATTCACGTGAATCAGTTCCAACTCAACAACGAGAGCGGGTGATAGTAGATCCGGTTAATCAATATCAGAAGCTGTAATTACAACTGTACGAGCTCCTGATGATGGGTGTCAACACCCGAAACATGTAGAGCTGCCTACAGAATTATAATAAACTGAATAAGTCACATCTTGTTGGAAAATGATTAATTTAGCTGTAATTTTCTTGCACATGACTGAAGATCTTTCCTTCCGGAGCCACCTATGCTGTTCGAACGTCAGGTGAAGGTTTAAGTACCAAGAATAAAGCAGTCCATTACGGTGAAGTTCACCCTAGAACAGGCCCAGAGGGAAGTAGATGTATAGCTCTACTCTTTCCTTAACCCCGGCGCTAGATGGGATGGGTTGTCATCGCCACTCCCCGGTTGCTGTAGCCTCGGAAAAGATCCAGTAGGCATCGTAAAGGGGACTGGGTGGGCCCCAGGACTGGTCTGGACGGTTGCGGAGAATTCGATTCGATCGCCGGACTGTCCAGCCCATAGCGGGTCGCTATTCCGGCACAGCTTACTGTACATAAGTAAATTAATATGTATTAATCTGGTAAGTTTTGAAATGTGGTGCTGGAGAAGGGTGGAGAAGACCAGTTGGACCGATCGTGTGAGAAGTAAAGAAAAATCACATAGACTCAAGGAGGAGAGGAATATCGTACATACAGTACATAGAAGGAAGGCTAACTGGATTGGTCACATCTTGCATAGGAACTGTCTTCTGATAGACGTCTTTGAAGGGAAGATAGAGGGAAGGGCAGACGTGACGAGAAGGCGAGGAGGGAAACGTAAGCAGCCACTTGTTAATCTTAAGGAGAAGACAGGATACTGAAAATTTAAAGAGAACGCACTGCATCGCTGTGGTGGGTGGAGGGCTGGCTTTGGAGGAGGCTATGGACCTGTCGTGAGACAGAGTACGGAATGTATGAATATATGAATACATTAATCTTGTTATTGTAATAAATGGTTGTGTTCGTTGGGAAATTTTTGTTCATTTATGAAACCCAACGGCATGTCCCGTGTTAAGAACACCTAACGTGAGATTAGACTCTAGTATTTTTTTAAGTCAATGGTAGTAGTGGCTGTGACATCTTCAAGGCATTGTCGAAACGTCGCGCCGTGTTGTGTCTTGCTGTTAAGAGGCTAGAAGATGATTTTTTGTGTTGAGCTCGCTCTTACATCGCGGGCGCCACGCACATAGTGCGTAACACGATTAATATGGTATGATATATTTAACTACAATTGGATTGATACCCGGTGGCAGTAGTGCAGTACACATTTACAGACAAACAATACATATAACAACACAATTCACTAATTAGGAAGAGTGCGGACCATGCCCCGTCTTTGCGAGGATATAGGTCCGATAAAGGGATTGCCTTCCGCATGCTTTGTCTGAAAGAGTTCGACTAATTTTGGTGAACTTTTGTGTCGAAATTTTGTGTTATTAAGTGGTTCGAAGTGGTAATGTAACCAAAAAAGAAAATAGATACAAGTTTTTCCTGTACGCTCCGTGAAGTCGTAAGAGGTAGCAGAGGTGTAGCTCCGCACAGCCTTATCCTATGCCATAGATGGAGGTGAGTTGTCACCCTCACGCCCCGGTAGCTTTATCTACCGGGAAAGAACACGGGTACCGATTGGCTAAGAGGATGGGTGGGGCCCCACTGCGGGTCTGGACAGTGCTGTAGAAGAGAATATTTCTTGCCTCTACAGGAATTCGGTGGTGTGTGATTTGGAATTATCCTGGAGTTCAAACGTTGAGAGTTACACCTCTTGTTGGAAATGTATTCTGCTGTAATCAATACTGAAGATACTGAGGTAAAGTTCCGTCTCCCTTGCAGTGTTCTGTATGTCATGAGTAAACATCAGGGCTAATGACCGATTGAGAACCATCAGGGACATATTATGAAAGAACTGGAAACTCATGTTCACCTGGAGGACACCATTCCAGCTTTGGATACGCGGAGTTCGTTTGTGAGATAATTGCATTTGCATTTCCGTGGTGTATTTCACACTCGAGTGGCTCTGGCGCTGTATTCCTAACATTGTCATGCAGTGTGTTTTGGTGACACATGATTGCAACTTGAAGAAGTCCTGGTCACTTGCGCAGATACCACAAAGCAGTTCCCTGTGAAGCAAGACTCCTTAATTACTGCAGTGTCCCCCTGTTTTCTCTACCGCACATTTCCATTAGGTAGGTAAAAAGGTAAAGAGTTCCCGTTACAGGCCCGGTGTTGCCCAGAGGGTGGGTAGAGGTATAGCTCTACTCTTCCATGACCGCGGCACTAGAAGGGGGTGAGTGGTCAGCAGCACGCCCCCAGACGCACTTTACCCCCGGGAAAGACCCGGTACCCATTTTACAGGAGGCATGTGGGCCCCAGGGCCGGTCTGGACGGGCGGAAAATCTCATCCCCACCGGGATTCGAACCCGGACCCTCCAACCCGTAGTCAGGAGCTATACCGACTGAGCTACCCGGCCCACATTAGAAAGGTAGAATTCATGATTATTAGGACATTTCTTTTTTAGCATTCGTTGGCGGATTTTGCGAACAGCTGTGTGCTTGTGTTCGACACGCTAGTAAATTTCGAAACACACGATGGGTTTATGTGGGATTTGGTATGGACAGGAACATCAAACGTGAGACAAAACTGCTTCCGTGTTCTGAATAAAACTAACATGACGATATTGCAGACTTCTGAGGTGGGGATGACGCTAGCGCCGCACAGTATGTGTGGGCCGTGATATTTCATGCTGTAGTTGGGTTCGGAAATGTGACTTTTCAAGAGGACATTTATTTAGAATGTGGGAATCTAGCTTTGGCTTTTGTGGCGATAAGTAGCGAACCATAGATGCAAGGCACTTGAAATTTTCTGTGGAGTTGTGACTTAAAGGTAAAGGTTTGTATAAGATATTTTTGTGTTCTAGTTCTGAGATGATGCGATGCTTTAAACTCATGTGCTCAGTGTAGTAGGAATTTCGGAAATTATTTTGATGGGTATTGTTCCGAGAAGTAGACCATTAAAATATTTGGTTATAGTCCCGTGATGGCGTCAGATTTGAAGGGTAGATTGCCTTACTAGCTCCCGTGCAGAAATTGTCGCTGTTATGCGAGATTCGATGTTCTCATGGCGTGGACTATTAACCTTTTAAAGCCTCCTGGTTACGTGATGCACCACCAGTTTAACATTCAACAACTGTACGTTCTGCCCACACTGTATTTATGTGGTTTGTATTTATCTGAGAACAAACAGCGACCTGTGCCACTTAACAGCATAAACTGATTGGTTTTTATAACCGAGATGAAAAGTGTTTACTGCGCGGTACGGACTGGGTCTTTACATTTTTAAACAGTCTGTGCTTCGTCTGGAAAAGGTTAATGTTGCATAGTCTGATCTGGTAAAAATGTAAGCACGTTTCAATGAAACGTCGGCAGTTTTCTACCAGACCGCACTGTGTCATATTCAGAAGACAGCAGCAAATTGGCAAAGTATTTATACCCGCCGTGAAGGCACACAGGGGGATTGGAGGTATAGCTCCACTTATTCTGAATCTTGGTCACTACATGGAGTTGAATTGTCGGCCTCACGCTCCGGCTGCCGTACCCCCAGGGAAGGAGTCCTGGTACGAACTGAATCGTAAACTGGGTAGGAGTGCCTTCATTTCTGTGTGCGGTTCATTTAGTACGGTAAAAAGGTAAATTAGTCACATTAGAGGCCCGAGGTGCCCAGAGGGCTCAGGAAGTAAAGGTTCCCAGATTGTGTGACTCTGGCCCAGGGTGGTGGTAAGGTTGTCAGCCCTTACGCACCGACCACATTTACCTTCCAGGAAATACTACTGGTACTCATTTCTGTTAGAGTATTATGTGAATGAAAAATTCCAGTGACACCATCTGGAATCGAACCAGGGACCTTCCGATTTGTAACACAGTACGTTGACCACTGTGCTACCGCGGTCCCCAAATTTCATATGGACGGTGGGAAATACAAAGTCCGCTTGTAGAATCGAACTCAAAACTAATCGCTATAATATCGCCCTCACATCCCATTATAGAAGACGCTTGGTTTGTGAGTGAAGTCACCCTGTGCGCTTGTAACGATATTCCTAATCGACATGATTAAGGCAGCCATATATATCGCCAGTTCTATATCGGCCAAACGTTGCATTCGAAAATTTCTGAATTATTTTGCACGATTTTGGGTTATTCATCTGTGTCTAAAACGAAAAGGTGGAACTTTTTTTTGAAAAGCAGTCACAATTGATACATCTTAAATAATCCTGAGTTAACATCCTACATTTCTTGTAGCGTGTGACTTACGGTTGATACCCAAATGGTATACGGGCCTCGTGAGTGTTGTCCTACCCCATCGTACGGGGAGTGTGGAGAGTCCGATGCACGTTTATGGCATAATTAGACTGTTATTACAATTCAAGCCACCAAATGCACATAGTTGTGTTAGTGTTACAGTACTGTTACACTGACCACCAGCTCCTACGTGTTTATGTTTCGGGCCTCACTAGTCCATCATCAGGTAGCACCACAAGTCGTATAAGGCAACTGTCTAGTACACCGGGTCTGGTATGTAGAACCGACAGAAAATCATGTAGGTGTATATATATCGGACGGGATATGCACAGTAAGTCGATGCAGCTTGTTACTGTGCGATCGGTGTTAAAGTGTCTCCTTTTCTTTGAACTGATACTTTTTCGGAGTCTGAAGAAACGTACCGGAATACTGTAAAATTCAGATGGGGTTGTTATGTATAGGCTTGAAGGGCCAGGGAGGGGAAGGGGTGGATTAGTATTGCGCGCAGAAATTAGCAAACAGGTAATACTCAAAATTAAACTGTTAATTGCCACGTTCTGCAGTTCGTGACACCAAGTTAGAAGGCACTGGTGCAGTAGAAGAAGCAGCAGCAATAGTGTCACGAGGCTAGCGTAGGTGGCTGGGATCCCTACAGGCTGCAGCGGTAGCAACAGGAGACCTGTTGGAGCTGCAGACCCTCCGCACCTTCTACAGGGTGGCACACAACTTTTTTCACTCTTGTGCCTATCAACGTTGGCAGCTGCGCTGTTTAGTCGCACCGCGTCTGACAGTAGTTGGTCACTTCACACCTAACAGCTCTGTTACTGCCCTTCGTTTTTATCTTCCTTTGATTTTTATTTTCAATTGGTGCTCTTTTCGTTCTTGCACCATATGGCAGAGGGAAGTTGAATGTTCCGTCACCTTCTGATGCCTGTATATATGTACTGATATGCAGCGTGTTAAATAGGATTAACTTTCTGTTTTACTTTGTATGTAATGTGATGTGATGTGTACTGTCATGTACGTATTTCATTTGATTGTCAGAATTTTGTGTCTTTGTTTTCCAAGTAGTTCGGTAACAAAAGGTTTGCTAGTAGGCTGTAAAAAAGGGATTAATTTTCTTATGCCACAGAGCACTTCTGTCTAATGTTCCAAAGCCTATCATATTGAAACGATAATGAAATTTGGATTTTTAAAGTGTATCGTCTTTGCAGAATAGAAGTGTGTGATGAATTTTAATGACTTTCATTGTTTTGTATGTGTTGTAACTACCTTAAGTCGTATAATGACCAAACATAATGTGCCACGAAGTTGTAAAATGGGTTATTGTGATGTACATCAAGCAGTGTTCCATGTCCATCATGTAACATGTTTTTCGTCATGATCTTCCTACGGTGTGCCCTTTGTTGTTGTCTGCTTAATTTTTTTTATACTTTTCTTAGTGTCGTGTTTCTTTTCATTTTTCTTTTCGTCGTCCTTATCTTCCTTTTCCTCTCTCTTTGGCCTTCCTTTTATGAATCGAGCCAGTTTAGTTTTCGGTTCTGCACGGTCTCTTCGGTCCTTGCATTGCGAAGGATGATAAGGTTATGCCGCACGATGTGTGGCCCCAGAAGACCATCGTCTGAGATGTGGGTATTGGTTCGGTACAGTCCAGTATGGAATTAGTACAAGAGTGAATGCGAAGTTTAAAATCTTAGAGGGAAACTTCCTCCACTATTTCGTGCAATCGCAGAATAGTCTTGCGCTTTGATTGAAAAAGATTTGGCGTCTTTTCATCTCGCAGTGGACGGCATGTGCGTTTTGTTTGTTGACCGTGAGCCGGTTTCGTCTTCGTCTTTCTGGGCACCAAAACAAACCAGCATTCGTCAGTGTTCCATATACCCTTAGCGGTTTGTAGTTGACTGTAACGTTCTGTGGACCTCAGTTCACTGCTTTATGCACGTAGCAGATCGTTTCAGAATTTCATCAAAGAAATCATAGACGTTGATGAAAATATTGGTCAGCGCGGTAGTTCGTGATTCTGTAGGCACTGGAGTGTGTGCTGCCGTGTTCGGAGGTGGAGAGACAAACGCCAGGGTGGGTGGATAGCTTTATGTACTTGCATGCTGGGCCAGAATGACAATAATCTTCCCTGTCCAGTCGTTTCTTGTATATTGTCGCTACTGAAATTAACTTTACTCAATTATTATACCAACTACTGCACATATTAAATGTATAAAATTTATATATATGCAGTAGTTGGCATAATAATTAACTCGACAACATGCACGGTGTAACAACGAAATTAACTTTATTTGATTTTACAGTGTTAACAGTTTTTCTGCAAAAGTGTTTATTATTTTTTCATTATGCTCGATTTAACGACGCATTTTTTAAACCGCGTATCATCGAATAGTAGTTTGATTTGTGAACGAGTGAGTGGAAAGAATTTGGAAGGAAGACATAGTAGCTTAGTTTACTGTTTAAAGTTATAGTGGTTATAATATGTACCAGCTACTTTAATACAGAACGACTCCGCGTTGCACACACAGCATAGGTTGATGTGTTTGTATGATTCCCAAAACAGGCAGTCATTGTTTCCATAAGCAGTACTACCGATTGGTGTTTGCACTGAAGACTCAATGTGTGTTGTGAGTTAGAAACACGCCGTTATTTAAATACGTGTTATTGCTGATATGTGCTCTGAAGGATCGAACATTTGCTTGAAACGTTTCTGGCATAGACTGTAACCGGTCACCTGATCGTTAGGCGTATTTGAACCCGGGACCTCTGAAATGCTAAGTATGAATGCCACCGACTTCTGTGTAACGTTCCGCGGAAGGTATTTTGAGAATTAGGCTTTTGATGCTTATTTTGTTCATTTCGTCTTACTTTCTGAACGATTTTACATTTTGTGATATGAGATGTTGGCAGCGTTACTGATGGTCTCCTTCTCCTGAAGTCATCGAAGGTAATTGCTCTAAAATTATCTGTAGCAAATGAATTACGGTAGATTTCTGGTCTCTCTAATACCGATTATTTAGGTCTATCGTCTTATCTGCAACAGTGGCAAGTGTTGGAACTCTTTTGGGGGCATCCGGTGGTAGCATCAGACGGCAGATGGTGTTCTACCAGTTTCGGGGGGGATGCTGTAGGATAGTAGGTGAAGGGGTGTGAAAAAATATACAAGAGGGTTGAATGGTTGGGGTGAGTGGAATTTCTTCTGCTGCTGGTTTCCTTGTGGTTATGGGGTTTGATCTAGACAGAAGGGTTGTTCTGTACATGTACATGCAACAGTGGCTTCATTGATTTGAATTGCTGATAATTGACATCCGTATTGTCTAGTCCCAATGATCGTAGTCATGATCAGTTACGCAGAGAACGGCTTGTGACAAGACAGGTGGCTGATCGCATACACGTAAGGTACATGTGGAGTTTTGGTGGGGAGACCTGAGGGAAAGAGACCATTTGGGAAGACCTATGTGTAGAAGGGAGGGTAATATTAAGATGGATTTTATACACATGGGTCCGTGCATCATGAATAGAATTTAATAATTGTCCAACAAGATATGACTTATTCAGTTTATTACATTTATGTAGGCAGCTCTACATGTTTCGGGTGTTGACACCCATCATCAGAGGCTCGTACAGCTGTAATTACAGCTTCTGGTATTGCAATATATTAGTATTAATAGCAGTGTATTTCATTCATTGAAGTTAATCAATACCAGAAGCTGTAATTACAGCTGTACCAGCTCCTGATGATGGCTGTCAACACCCGAAACATGTAGAGCTGCCTACAGAAATGTAATAAACTGAATAAGTCGCATCTTGTTGGACAATTATTAAATTAAGCCGGATCTTCTCAGGAAATGGGATGCGAGGGCATGGATTGGATCATTGTGGCACAGAATAGGGACATTTGGCGGGCACTTGTGAATGAGGTAATGAATCATCGGTTTCCATAAAATGCGGGGAATTTCTTGACTAGCTGCAAACCGGTTAGCTTCTCAAGAAGGACTCTCCTCCATTAAGTAAGTTAACGGTACATGTGCAGTTGGGCGGTGGAGGTGTGACTCCACTCATTCTTAACCTCGGCACTACATGGAGATTAATGGGAGGTTTAATGCCATGGTCGCTTTACTCTCGGGGAAAGTGCCCCTGGTACCCGTTGATTTGTAGGCTGGGTGGGCCCCAGAATCAGTCTAGAAGCTTTGGGGAAGAGAAAAGTCTTTTGCCTCTGCCGGGGTTGCAGGCTCTTCCCTCCGGGTGTTCAGCCCGTAGCCTGGTCACTATATTGACCATGACCAGGCAAATATGTTAATAATAAGGCGCGTTGTTACCGAATTTCACATTGTCGGCCTTGATTTAAAGAATACTGTAACTGTAAGAGTGAAACAAATTATAGATGTACACGAGGTGAAAGATGTTGGTTTCTCGTACACATTTTATGTTGCAGTGGCGTGTTGTGTGCACTCTGTGCGCCGGTGGGTTCGAACTCCCTCCGTAATGAATTTCATTTATCTCGTTGAGAACACAGACCGATGTTTAGGCTAAGTCCTGTAACATGTTTGGGTGTGGAGTGTGAACATATACAATATTTTTAGTCGGTGCAAAAGTGTGATGTATTGTTCTGTACAGTACTGCTTAGTACGTGGAGAAAGGTCCTTAAGATGGGGCGCCCAGGTACTGAAATTCGATACTGGACCGCGTGCTGGCTACGTATTCAGCAGTGTTCTTGGATTACCATATGCGCTT
>Ga0131853_10026823_pt1 | contig 10356 bp, 9 predicted proteins | sample TergutLab28metaG_FD_92764 | JGI IMG/M metagenome (GOLD analysis project Ga0131853, IMG submission 92764) | Labiotermes labralis P1 segment gut microbial communities from Petit-Saut dam, French Guiana - Lab288 P1 (version 2) (version 2) | ecosystem: Host-associated > Arthropoda: Insects >... | reverse complement strand
GCACGCGATACCGCATCGGCTGAGTTAACGCACCAGAACAATACTCAGGATAGCGAACAAACGTTCCGTAGATAGCGACTGGATTGCGTGTGAGGAGCCTGCGATGTCCAAAACCATAGTCTTTTGCGCAGACGGCACGTGGAACGGCCCCGAAGATCCGGCAGGAAAAGGCGATGGCGTCGCGCCTGACGCCGCGGCAGGGTGCCAGCCGGGACTGACCAACGTATGCAAGCTTTTCGCGTGGCTCGATGGAAACATGCTGCCCGAAGGAAACGACTGGGGTGGCGTCGAGATGGAAAAGGCGCTTGCAGACGCAAACGGCACCCCCATACAAATCGCGAAATACATTCACGGGGTCGGCAATTCCCAGCAACTGGTCGATAAAGTCGCCGGCGGTGCGTTCGGCGTCGGTGTCGTCGCCCGCATCGCGCGGGGCTATACGTATATTTCGCGTAACTTCGAGCCGGGCGACAGCATCGTGATCGTCGGCTTCAGCCGCGGCGCGTACACCGCGCGAGCCCTTGCGGGACTGATTGCAGGACAGGGGCTGCTTCGGCCAGAGCTCGCCGCCATCGACGATCAGAATCGTTACGACACCGCGGTGGCGGCGTGGTATCGATGGAGACACGGCCACGATACGACGTTCCAGAAGATCGCAGACGGCGTGATGGAGTTCTTGACGATCCATACCGCCTTCTCCAATCCAGAACCTTTGGACGCCGACTCATTCGTGGACGCAAAGATCGCCGCTGTGGCCGTTTGGGATACGGTGGGTTCGCTCGGCATTCCCATCTACTATCAGGGTTCCGCCATCGACTTGTTCCGGTTTTGCGATCTGAATCTCAGCCCGGACATTGGCCTGGGCGTGCACGCGGTCTCGCTCGACGAGCAACGCAGACCGTTCGAACCGACCTTGTGGAATCCCAACCCGAACGTGACGCAAGCGCTCTTTCCCGGCGGTCATTGCGATGTCGGCGGCGGCTATCCCGATCACGGCCTTTCCGATGGCCCCCTCCTCTGGGTCGCGGACAGGTTGCAGCATACCGACGTGGGATTGAAGTTCGCGCTTCATCCGCCCGTGGACGTCCAATCCGATCCATTGGGGCCGCGACATCGCGAATGGGTAGAGGACCGTGCCTGGCTGGCCGCCGGAGTGGGACCGCGCGCCTTTCCGGCAGACATGGTCGTCAACGACAACATACGGCAGCGTATGAACGGTCAACCTGAAGATCTTTTTGGGGCCAACGGCCAGCAGCCCATTTACTCACCAGGTAACTTGCCCGCACGCTAAGCGGAATGGCCTCCGCAGACCGAACGCTCGAAGCGCGCCCTACACTTCGAGCCATTCCTGGCGGACGCGCGCATCGGCCTTCAACTGCTGCGGCGTCCCCTCGAACACGATCTGGCCGTGCCCCATGACGTACACGCGCTGCGAGATATCGAGCGCGATGGCCTGCTTCTGCTCGACCAGCAGCACCGAAATGCCGCGCGCCTTCAGCGTCTTCAGATACTCGCCCACCTGCGCGACGACGAGCGGCGCGAGCCCTTCGGTCGGCTCGTCGATGATGATGAGGTCGGGGTCGCCCATGAGCGTGCGGCACAGCGTCAGCATCTGCTGCTCGCCACCGGACAGCAGGCCCGCCGGTGTGTCCTCGCGCTCCTTCAGGCGCGGGAACATCCGGTACATGTCGTCGAACTGCCAGCGCGGCTTCTGGCGTGAGCGGTTGCGCTTTTCGCCGAGCATCAGGTTTTGCCGCACGGTGAGCGTCGGGAAGATATCGCGGTTCTCCGGCACGTAGCCGATGCCCCGGTGCGCAACCTCGAACGTGCGCAGCCCGCGCACTTCCTCGCCGCGCAGCAGAATCTGCCCCTCGCATCGCACGAGCCCCATGATGGCTTTGGCGAGCGTCGAGCGGCCCACGCCGTTGCGGCCGAGCAAAGCGACGATCTCGCCCTCGCCCACCTGCATCTCGACGCCGTGCAGGATATGGCTCTTGCCGTAGTACGCATGCAGGTCGCGCACCTGGAGCATGGAATTCGCGGTCGCCATCAATGTGCCCCTGCGGGTTCGTCCAGCGTGGTGCCCAGATAGGCTTCCTTCACGCGGCGGTTGTTACGGATGGCTTGCGGGGTGTCCGTGGCGATCACTTCGCCGTAGACGAGCACCGAAATGCGGTCGGCGAGGCCGAAGACGACGCTCATGTCATGCTCGACCATCACCAGCGTCTTGCCGACGGTGACCCGGCGAATCAGCTCCACCGCGTGATCCGACTCCGAGCGGCTCATGCCCGCCGTGGGTTCGTCGAGCAGAATCACCTCGGCGCCGCCCGCAATCGTGATGCCGATTTCGAGCGCGCGCTGCTCGGCGTAAGTCAGCAGCCCGGCAAGCGTGTCGTGCCGGCCCTGCAGGCCGATCAGCTCGAGCACTTCTTCGGCGCGCTCGCGCGCGTCGCGCAATTGCTCGAGCCGATGCCAGAACGAATACCGGTAGCCAAGCGACCACAACACGGAGCAGCGCAAATTCTCGAACACCGAGAGGCGATGAAAAATGTTCGTCACCTGAAAGCTGCGCGAGAGCCCCATGCGGTTGATCTTGTATGGCGGCAGCCCGCCGATATCGACGCCGTTGAGTTTGACCGTGCCTGAACTCGGCGCCATGCGCCCCGAAATGAGGTTGAACGTGGTCGACTTGCCCGCGCCGTTGGGACCGATCAGCGCGTGACGCTCGCCCTGCGCGATAGTCAGGTCGACACCGCGAATGATCTCCGTGCGCCCGAAATTCTTACGCACTTCACGCAACTCCAGCGCGGCCGTCATACGTTGCCCCCTGCGATTTCCCGTTGCACGCCATCCCACGCGTCGCGCACCCGCGCGGCCGCGAGGCGTCCCGCTTGCGCACCGAGCGCCCACAGCACTGCAGCGACGGCCCAGGGCTTCCACGACGCGGCATCGAAGTTCAGGCCGAAGAACGCCATGGCCGTGCCGTTGTCGCTGTCGATCTGCACCTTGTAGACGAGTTCCACCGTCAGCACGAGTGCACCGAGCAAAATCAGCGCGGCGCCCAGCGCCGCCGCATAGGACGGCAGCATGCGGTGCAGCTTGCGCGCCGCGATGAGCGGGACCTGCTTCATCAGCAGGCTCGACACGCCGCCCGGCACGTACATCACCACCAGCACGAAGAAGAGGCCGAGGTACAGCAACCAAGCCGGCGTGAGATTGGACAACGCGACCGCAAACAGCACGAACAGGATAGAGCCGATGATCGGCCCGAAGAAGAACGCCCCGCCGCCGATGAACGTCGCGAGCAGCACGCCACCGGACTGCGCGGCGCCGACGTTTTCCGCCGTCACGATCTCGAAGTCGATCACCGAGAGGCCGCCCGCGATTCCGGCGAAAAACGCCGAAAGGACCATCACGAAAAAGCGCACGCGCTGCGTGTTGTACCCGACGAACTCCGCACGCTCGGGATTGTCGCGCACGGCATTGGCGATGCGGCCGAGCGGTGTCTGCGTCCATGCGTACATGGCGATCATCGACACGAGACACCACACCGCGATCAGGTAGTACACCTGGATCGCCGGGCCGTACGTGATGCCGAGCACCGCATGGCCGACCGTGCGATTGGTCGGCACCCCGCCTTCGCCGCCGAAAAAGCCGGGAAACATGAGCGAACTCGCCGCCACCATTTCGCCGATGCCGAGCGTGATCATCGCGAAGGTGGTGCCCGACTTGCGCGTGGTCACGTAGCCGAACAGCACGCCGAACAGCATGCCCCCGAGCCCGCCGACCAGCGGCAACAGCGAAACGGGCAACGGGAAATGGTTCGCGCCGATCTGGTTGAGCACATGCGCCGCGACGAACGCGCCGAGTCCCGAGTACACCGCGTGCCCGAACGAGAGCATGCCGGTCTGCCCGAGCAGCATGTTGTACGAGAGCGCGAAGATGATCATGATGCCCATCTGCGAAAGCAATGCGATCGCAAAGCCGCTGGAAAACACGAGCGGCAGCACGAGCATCACGAGCACCGTGGCGCCCCAGATAATCCAGCGCAGCGAATGGGCGGACTGCAGCCATCCGTTGCGTTGCATGGCCGAACCGGCATTGGCCTGAATGAGCGGTTTCATCGGTCAGCCCTCCCGCTTGCCGAGCAACCCGCGCGGTCGCAGGATCATCATGAGCACCATGAGCAGATAAGGCAGAATCGGCGCGACCTGCGAGACCGGCATACGCAACAGCGACGAGAACGTCGTGCTGTCGGTCACCGTCACGCCGACGAGTGAAAATAGATCGGAAAGCGAGGCATCGATCGTAACGGCGAACGTCTGCATGATGCCGATCAGCAGCGACGCGATGAACGCGCCCGGCAGCGAGCCCATGCCGCCCACCACGGCGATCACGAACACGATGGTGCCCACCGACTCGGCCATCGAAGGCGACGTGACGAACGCATTGCCGCCAATCACGCCCGCGAGGCCCGCCAGCGCGGCGCCCCCGCCGAACACGAGCATGAACACGCGCTGCACGTTGTGCCCGAGCGCCTCGACCATTTCCGGATGCGTGAGCGACGCCTGAATGACGAGCCCGATGCGCGTGCGCGTCAGCACCAGATACAGCGCCGCGAGCATGCCGATCGAGATGAGCATCATGAAGGCGCGATACTTCGGAAACTCCGACGTGTACACCTTGAACAGCGCCCCGTTCAGTTCAGGCGGAATGGCGTACGGCACCGCGGCCAGACCCCAGACGAGCTTGACGCCCTCCACGATCAGATACGAAAGGCCGAAGGTGAACAGCAGTTCCGCCACGTGCCCATACTTGTGCACGGTACGCAAGCCGAAACGCTCGACGAGCGCGCCGACACACGCCACGAGCACCGGCGCCGCCACGAGCGCCGGCCAGAAACCGATCTTGCTGGCAATGGTGTAGGCGAAGTAGGCCCCGAGCATGTAGAAACTGGCGTGCGCGAAGTTGAGCACGCCCATCATGCTGAAGATCAAGGTGAGGCCCGAGGAAAGCATGAACAGCAGCAGCCCGTAGCCGATGCCGTTCAACAGAGAGATGGTCAGGAATTCCACTGCCCGATGATCCTTGTGATGTGTCGTAGCGAGAGCACGTTCAGCCCGGGCGCTTCATCTGGCAAGTGGTCGGCTGCGTTGCCGCGGTCGGCCCAAGCTGGACGTCGGTGCGCCAGCCATAGCCGGTGTTCTCCTGGTCGTACTTTACCGTTTTGCCGTCCGCCTTGGTCCATGTCGCGATCACGAGCGACTGCTGCGCCTGGTGATCGGCGGCGCGCATCGCCACCGGACCGTTCATGCCGTCGACCGTCATGCCCTCCATGGCCTTGGCCACCTTGACGGGATCGGTCGACTTCGTGGCGTTCATCGCCTTGCTCAGCATTTCGATGGCCGCGTAGGCCGTCGCCAGGTAATAGTCGTCGTTGTACTTCTTCTTGTAGCCCTCGATGATCTGCCCAACCACCGGCGGGTTGTTCGCCGTGTTCGGGCCGAACACGCCCACGTACTTCACATGGTCGGCGCCCGAGGCGCCCATGGCCGTCGGCACGCCGGTCGTGCCCGCGTAATAGGTATAGAAGTTGGCCGTCACGCCCGCGTCCTTGCTCGCCTTCACGAGCAATGCGAGGTCGCTGCCCCAGTTGCCCGTGATCACCGTGTCGGCACCTGAAGCCTTGATCTTGGTGGCGTAAGGCGAAAAGTCCTTTACGCGCGCGAGCGGATGAAAATCGTCGCCGACGATCACGATATCCGGGCGCTTGCTCTTCAGGTCCTCGCGCGCCACGCGCGAAACGTCGTGACCAAACGAGTAGTCCTGATTGATCAGGTAGACCTTCTTGATGTCCTTGTCGCGCGCGAGGAACGTGGTGAGCGCATCCATCTTCATGTCGGCGTTGGCGTCGAAGCGGAAGTGCCAGTAGTCGCATCGCGCATTGGTCATGGCCGGGTCCACCGCAGCGTAGTTCAGGTAGACGATTTCCTTGCCCGGATTGCGCGAGTTGTACTTGGCGACCGCATCCTCCAGCGCGAGGCCGACCGACGAGCCGTTGCCCTGCACGATATAGCGAATGCCCTGGTCGGCGGCCTGGTTCAGCAGGGTCAGGCTTTCCTGCGGCGAAAGCTTGTTGTCGAATCCGACCACCTCGAACTTCGTGCCGTTTGCCCAGTTATGCTCGTTGGCGTATTCGGCCGTGTATTGCCAGCTGTGCAGCTGATTCGTTCCGAGTGATGCCATCAAGCCGGACAGCGGATCGATGAAGGCAATCTTGACAGTCTCCGCTTGCGCGGCCCCCGCTACCAACGCCGACGATACAACCGCACCAACCAGCAACGAGCGCAACATCCTCATGGACCGTCTCCTTTGTTTGGGCATTTCTTATCGAGCGTGAATTTTTTCGTCCGACCGTGCGATTTTTCGCTATATCAACACATTCCTGGGGCGAATGACAGCACTCCAGGGAAATCGCTGAGGCGACGAGGCATAGCGAGTCATTGCGACTGGCTTACGGTTAGCCTGGGTCCATTCGCGACGACTCATCCCCGCGTCCGGCCGCTTCGATCATTGAAACCGGCCGGGCACCGCGCGAGGAGAGGCGTCAACGCTTGCGTGGCATTGAACCGCCGGCTTTCCATGGCTGATACTACAAAAAGATTGACCCGATACTATCACTGGCCAAGGCCGCCCAAACCCGCCTGAAGACCCGACGCATCGATGGCGTCATTCGGTCTTGTTGAGCGCGTTGCGCACAGCAACGGCAAGTTCGTCGTATCGATAGGGCTTGCTAATAAGGGCGACGCCTTCGTCGAGCTTGCCGTCGTGGAAGATGACGTCGCGCGTGTAGCCAGAGGCAAACAGCACCTCGGCGTAATAGGGCGGCCCGCTCGCAATACGAGCCAGTTCGCTGCTTCTCACCGTGCCCGGCGTCACGACATCCGTGAACAGCAGGTCGAAGCGCTGGCCGCTCTGGATCAGCTTGAGCGCGCTTTCGCCATCTTGCGCGGAGAGCACCTTGTAGCCGAGCTGGGCCAGCATTTCGATCGCGGCAATGCGCACGTCGGCATCGTCTTCGACAACGAGTATGGTCTCGCCGCCTCGCTCCTGCCTCGCGACGGTCGGTTTGTAAGCGTCGTATTCCGCTTCCAGGCTGCGCGGGAAATACAGGTTGACTGTCGTGCCCTCGCCTTCCGTGCTTTCAATGAAAACGTAGCCCGAACTCTGCGCCACGAACCCGTGCACCATGCTCAAGCCCAGTCCCGTTCCCTGGCCCTCGGCCTTCGTGGTGAAGAACGGTTCGAACACGCGCGCTTTCACGTGGTCGGGCATGCCGCTGCCCGAGTCGGAGACTTGCAGGCGCACATATTCGCCTGCTGGGACGCCATCGCGGAGCGCCAGTTCGTCGTTGCCCGCATCGATATTCGCGAGACAAACGCAGATGCGTCCGGGTCCGTCGATCGCATCGCGCGAATTGATGACGAGATTCAACAGCGCGCTTTCCAGCTGACTCCGGTCGGCACAGATATTCCAGCTCTCCTGCGCAGGCACGATGGCGAGTTCGATCGTCTCCGGCAACGTGCGGTGAAGCATCTCGGCGATGCCTTCGACCAGCCGGAAGGGATTCAGAACGGCCGGCGCGAGCGGTTGCCTGCGTGCAAAGGCCAGCAATTGCGCGGCGAGTTTCGCGCCGCGCGACACCGCGTTGCTGACCGCCGCCACGCGCCGCTCGAGCGCGGCGTTGCCTCTCGTCGAAAGCTCGATGAGCTGGAGGTTGGCGGAGATGACCTGCAAGACGTTGTTGAAGTCGTGCGCCACGCCGCCCGTGAGACTGCCGATCGCCTCGAGCTTTTGCGCCTGACGCAGCCGCTCCTCCATCGCCACGCGCGCCCCCACTTCCTCGGCTACGCGCTGCTCCAGTGTCTGGGTCAGTTGCAGCAGCGCGTCTTCGGCCACCTTGCGCTGCCTTTCCGCCAGGATCTTCGCAGTCGTTTCGAACACGATGGCGATGACGCCCGCCGGCCGCTCGTCGTCTTCGAAAACCGGGCTGTAGCTCAGGTCCAGCCAGACGTCTTCGGCGTGACCTTCGCGATACAGCACGAGCTGCTTGTCCTGAAAGGCCAGCGTTCCGCCGGCGAGGCACGTATCGACGACATTCCGGTTGAATGCCGCCACCTCCGGCCAGCCGGTTTCGACCGGTTTGCCGAGCAGGAACGGATGCCGGCTGCCCGCGAAAAACGCGTAGGCGTCGTTGTAGACCATCGTGCCTTCGTGGCCCCAAAGCATGACGAGCGGAGAAGGCGACGCGAGGAGCATATTGATCGCGGCAACGAGGCTCGCCGACCACGTTTCGCGAGGGCCGAGCGCCGTGCCGCTCCAGTCGAATGCGGCGATGCGCTCCGCCATTTCGCCCGGCCAGCGGGTCGAGGGGCGCTCGATCGGCGGTGGAACTTCCTTGTTCATGACGCGACTCTGCTCCGAGGAGACGCTGCTGGATATCGGAACGACGATGTTCGTGGAGATTCGAGGCTGCGCACGAGCGAGACAAAGTGCGCAATTATCGTTCCGCCTCCGGGCGAGGCCCGTCAGGATAACCACGGAGGGGCACCGGCGCCGAAGCGGCAGCCGGTCAGAGCGGTGTCACAGGCAAGCCAGCAGGTCTTCGAGCCGCACGGGTTTCGTCAGACATTTGTCGAAACCGGCTGCCGCCGCCCTGGCGGCAATATCCGGGTCGGCCTGTCCAGATAGCAAAACGTACCGGGTAGTCGACAGCGCGGGGTTGAGGCGAAGCTGGCCCACCAGTTCGCCGCCGTTCATGTCCGGCAGCTTCCAGTCCAGGAAGGCAAGCTCGGGAAGGAACGACCCGGCGACGAGCAGGGCCTCTTGTCCATCGGCGGCGCATCGGACTTGATGGCCTTCGAACTCGACGAGCGCCGCGAGCGCATCTGCGACTTCGCGGTTGTCATCGACTAGCAAGATTCGTTTTGGCATCGGCGCAAAAAGCTGGCTGGAGAGCGGGCGCGACACAGGTAGCACTCGCCCCGCGGTTCGCCTTCGAGTGTACCCGGATTCCGCCAATGGCAAACGCCCGCGCCATCTCGCTCCAGGGGTCAGAGTAGGGGCAGCCGCTGCTGACGAAGTCCTCGATCTCGCCAGCACGATCCATCACGAGCAATCAATCGTTCTACTGAGCAATTCACCGTGCGATTTTCTCGGCGGCAACGTTCAGCATGCGCATAACTCGTTGTTACCAATCTCGCACCACCGTTGCACCTGTGTCCGAAGGCCGCACCTACACTCGGAACCGTGCTCATCAAAAAACGCACGCAGCGTGCGAAGGAGTTGCGATATGAAGAGGACGATTCTCGGCCTGGTCCTGGGCGCAACGGCATTGGCGGCTTCGACCGCTGCATTGGCCCAAGTGGATGTGGCCGTGGGCGTTGGCGTGCCAGGCGCGGCCTATGCGCCGGCCCTCGTGCAGACCGACTGGCGAGGCGACGACGACTGGCGCGCGCGGCGTTGGCGGGAACACGAATGGCGCGAGCACGAACGCCGTGAGCATGAATGGCGCGAGCGGCAGTGGCGCGAACGCGAATGGCATGACCGGGACCGTTGGAACTACTGATCCCGGTCAGCGCATGGCGTCCAGCAGCGCCTGAATGGGATGGCGCAGCTGACGGCCGCGCAAGCGCTTCACCTGGCAGCGGCATGAATAACCCGTGGCGAGCAGTTCTTCCGCCCCTTGCGTCGAAGTCGATGCCGCATCGACATGCCGCGCCCACGATTGCTCGAAGATCGTTTCCGAGGTCGCGCGATTGCGCGCCTCGTGGCCGTAGGTGCCCGACATGCCGCAGCAACCGCTGGCCGGCGTCGCGAGCGCGAGGCCGGCCGCCGCGAATACGTCTTTCCACAAGAGCGCGGCGGTACTCGCGTTGGTGCGCTCGGTGCAATGCGGCAGCAGCCTGAACGAGCCGGACGCACGCGGCGTCGTGGCGCGCGAGCGTAATGCGCCGATCAGCCATTCCTGCGGCAACTGAACGTCGGGTACGGTTTCGATGCCGTCCACCTTGCGATACTCCTGGCGGTAGACGAGCGTCATGGCCGGATCGATGCCGACCAGCGGCACACCCGATCTGGCAAGCGCGGTCAGTTGCGCCGCATTGCGACGCGCGGCGCGGCGAAACTGCGGTAGAAACCCCTGCACATGCAGTGGCTTGCCGTTGGGCAGATAAGGCGCGACGAATACCTTGAACCCTAGCTTCCCGGCGAGTTCCAGGAATGCGGCGGAAACCGGCGTTTCAAAGTAGCGCGTGAACGCGTCCTGCACCACGATCACGCTGCGCCGGCGCTCGG
>Ga0131853_10026822_pt1 | contig 10357 bp, 8 predicted proteins | sample TergutLab28metaG_FD_92764 | JGI IMG/M metagenome (GOLD analysis project Ga0131853, IMG submission 92764) | Labiotermes labralis P1 segment gut microbial communities from Petit-Saut dam, French Guiana - Lab288 P1 (version 2) (version 2) | ecosystem: Host-associated > Arthropoda: Insects >... | reverse complement strand
GTGTGTGTGTGTGTGCGTGTGTGTGTGATTCTTATCTTGCTCATTATAAGGAGAATTGAGGGAGATATTATAATAAGTGTTCCAAGAAGTTGATGTTAGGTGTCCGTTATACTTGTCAGATGTTAATAAAACTTTAATTTCATCGACAGATATTCGCAAAATCCTCAAACATAAAACCTCACGATATTCCGTCCAGTGGGGGTCGACTTGTTCTATGCGGACGAACAGACATGAGGAAGCGAACAGTCGATTTCTGAAATTTTGCCAGTGCGCTGTGAAACCTGACATTAATTTAAATACTTGCATTACTTCACAATTTCTGCCATCTGCCCACACACTGTCACCGAAATGAAGAACAAAATAAAAAAAGACAGGTCATACATTTTTGAAAATATAGCAAAATTCAAATTCAGGGACTACTTCCTACCATTCAGTTCGGAATCTTTATTTTCCGTTTGCTATCCAAAATCAGGAACTCTAATGGACACTACAATTTCGCCTGTTTTTTTAATATGGGTGCGTTATTCGAACCCTCGCGTTAAGAACCGCCATTGCGTGAATGCGTGGGAGAACAGGTTGCTGAGGAAGCCACACAGGCCTAAGAAAGAGGAAGTATAAGGGGGCTGGAGAAAATTGTGTAATAAGGAGATTCATGAGCTTACTCCATTCAAATGAAATATTTGTTGTGTGACCAAACGATGGTGAATGAGAAACGTCATAAGTGGAGGGGAGGGAGCAAATAAATACGTACGTGATTTTAATGGAAAACGTGAAAGAAAGAAACTTCTTGGAAGATATACGAGTAGATAGGAGGACAGTATTAAGGTGGATCTTCAATGGGGGCGTGTGGACTGCATTCATCTGGCTGAGGACAGAGTCAAGTGGTCGGCTGTTGTGAAAATGGTAATGAACTTTGCGGTTCAAAATATGTGTGGACATCCTGGACTAGCTCAAGAACTATTAGCTTCTCAATACGATTTTTGCACCATGTATTTATTTATTTATTTATTTATATCCTTGTTAGTTGTTTACGTCGTTGGTTGTTTATTTATTTAGTCAATAAACACGCGTAAACAATTTTAATGTGCGTTCTCTATGAAAATTAGAGTTTTATTTAGTTGTTTTCCTCGGTGCGTATGTGAAATATTTTCGTCTTGAAATACCTCAAACTATTTTCTAAAAGTGTTTTGTACAAAAAAATTATTGTAACAAATAATTAGCCCTAATCGTAATTAGTGTACGTAAATATAGTTGCCCGCTAAAAACGTAATCTCCATGCATTTTGTAACACTACTCTTTCAGTACCTTCTTCAAAGCGATGTGGTTTCCTGTTCCACAATACCCTTCGAACCCAATGTGTTATTAGTGTCTGAAGCACGGGTAATCATCCCACGTATCTCGTAAAATAATTTCAAACCCGATCTTAGACTTGAAGTTTCAGTCCTTTTTTTCTTTTTTCTGTCTAAGAGGTGCGGAAGGATGAACAGGAAAGCACGACTTCCCTTTAGAGCATTCTAATCCCTTCATAAACAATACTTAAAGTTAATTTGTTTATATAATTTTCTATTTAATCTGCTGGCAAACGACAAAACACCTTTCAAATTACTACATTTTTTGGACTGTCTTAATCCGCTTCTCAGCGATATTTTTCCAGCCCACACTTCTCCCCCTTTTATTGTAGCTTATTTTTTGGAAATTTATTAAGAAGAATGAGCAGTAGAATTACTGCTCAGAAAGACTAAAGCACCGAAACCTGTGGCCCGAGCGGGATACAAAGGTGCGATTCCGAAGTTCCAGGGGTATAAAACAGTATTCCCCTAAAGTACCAAATATTATCTTTGAAGAATCTACTTTCTTCTATTATTGTCTTGTAAAAGATTAAACATGTAGCTTAGAGACAAGAGTTGTTTTGCCACCAAAAATAAAAATTCAAAGACATTAAACTACCACAAAATTGGGCAGGTGTACCATCAAAATCATCAGATTTGAAGAAAAGATTTTTTGTGAGTTACAATAAATTTTGTATGGGCGAAAGCAAGATTCAGAGAAAGATTTCCTCCAGCAATTTTATAGGATTCTACAAACTCGCCAAGGAGACGGCCACATTAACAGCACCCGTGAAAACCAATTAGGTCATGAGGTTCGTCTTTCCCGTTGTGTTTTATGAAATAACTAATGTAGAGTGTGTGTACTCGTCTAACACAAATATATTTATTGGTAGAATACAAAGTAACTCACACCGCCCAACCTTTCCGACAGATACGAGATCTCGTGCCTACTTTACCCCCTCCCTACCCCATACAAACAACCCATGTATGTTTTGCATAACTACTTAATAAGTATTTCATGTACAACCAGAAGACGGCCATTATCAAGAGCCGAAACATTGTAGTTGTACATTATGTAGAAAAACAATATTCTATCAATAAATATAGTTCTGTTAGACGAGTACACACACTGTACATTAGTTATCCAATTAGGTCAATTATTTTTGTCTAAAAGAAATCTCTCAGGCTCCGAATCATCAGTGATGATAAGGTATTTTTTTTTTGATGAAATTCAAGAAGGGAAGCTTTTCTTTATTTATCAAATAATAAAATAAATCTTGTGTGCAAGTTAACTGGAACCATATGAAAAACTAAGATTTAAAAATAAGGTTTTGTCTAACTGATTAATTTTAAATAAACAAACAGCGTCGCGTGCTCTATAGTATGATTTAAGAGCACATTATTCATTATCAAGGTAAAAATTACATACATTCGTTCTTCTAGGCATGCGGCACATACAAGGAAGATGAGTGTTGCAGACAATGATTTAAGAGCTAATGGCGTGCCCCTGTGAATAAGGTAATAAGTTTTGGAATTGCGTAAATGTAGGGACTTCCTTCAACAGTTGAAAAAATATATACATCTCCCGAAGCCCTGTTCTATGGAGTTGAATAAAATGCTTATCACTGGGCTGCATTATCAATACATAAGCCCTGTGTTTTCGTGGATAGAAATTCAAATACATCAACACAACAAGTATTGAAATCCTTGTATGGAAAATCGAAGGTAAAACACTATGTTTAGCGGTAAAAATAACTGACTGGCATCTGAACAACAGAGGGAATGAAAGATTCTGTGTCTGCCTACGAAAATACGAGTAGTTATCACTTTGGTACGATATACGATACTGAGGAATTGTGTGCGTGGTATATGTATATATATATATTTGAGCAATTGGTTTTATTCGTATATGCATCGCCGGCTTGAAAAGAAATTGGATGTTGAATGGCGCATGAAGTGAGCAACACTTTGCACAGTGCACAGTAGCACCCATAAGGAATTTTATAAACACGGTGACTAAATTCCAATACCTAACGCAATATACGCACTGATATTTCCGCCCAGTTTCGGAAATTTTTCATTATTTTTAGTGAATCGTTTGAAGCATAATTCTTATGTTCAGTCGATTTAATTAATTAAAAAATCAAATGTTTCCGCTTATTCTAGCGAAACCATAATTTGTTGTTAGTACCAATAAATATAATGCTGTAATGGTCTGTCGTGTCTTATTTTTCTGTTTATTTAACAACAATATACCATACCAGTAAGTTATATACACTGAACAACAAAGAACATGATGCACAACACGAAGGTTAAGAAGGGAGTGGATTTATAGCTCCATTCATTCCCCACTTTGGCCCTTTATACCGGTCAGTGGGCAAAAACCCACACCACAGCTAACCCCCCCCCCCCCAGGAAAGATCCCGCAATACCAAATGATTGGGAGGTTGGGTGGGTCAAAGGGCCGGTCTAGGCGCTTTGGAAAAGAGAAAATTATTTTGCTTCTGCCGGACATCGAACCAGGATTCCTCGGTTTTTTAGGCCGCAGCCTAGTCACTATACCGACCACGCTACCCCGGCTCCAATATGGTGATTATGATGAAAGGAAAGAAAATGGAAAAGAAAGAGGCGATTAAATATTCGCTTTTAGGAATTCAGGAATACGTCGAAAGCCTTGGGATAGCCTCATATATGAGTTTCGAAAAGGCGACCTCCTGGATACGAATCAAACCTCGGTATGCATTTCTTAAATTGAAAGTATATGTACATACCCACAAACCCAAGTTTAAACTCTTCCATCTCGTGTATCGATAACTCTGCATATATCGCTTTACCGAGAACTGGTGGACGTAGCGTAGACGCAAAGTGTTTATGTATTAGTATTGGCCCTCCCGCAGGCACGGTCGCACGCATAGGCCATCATTCGGGCACACACACACACACTCACGCAAACGGTCACGATCACGACCTAGGTAAAGGCCAGGCCAGGGTCTCTCACTCCTCCTCGCTCTTTATCTCGTCTTCGACCCGACCAATCTTCGTAAACTGCCTAATCAAAAACATCGGCACACCTAAATTTTAGTTCGAGAATGGAGGGCTGAGTTTGCAAATTGGAGTATAAACTTGAGCAAAACCAATTTCTTTATTTGTTGGCGGGGGTACAAGATGGCTGAATGCCCAATAGACGTGCAATAGACGGTTTGTAACCAAAACATTGCACCAGTTACAAATACACAGGACTGTTACTTCGGCGTGCTTCGGCTATTGAGAGTAGCCAACCTCAGGGGGCACATTATACAAAGGAAGTACAAGTTGTTAAAATATATCGTGGCCATTGGTAAATGGTATACACACAGCAATTTAATTATCGGCAAGTAATATTAATAAGTCAAAGTTTTAAACATTATAATACAGAATTGTGTTAGTCCAGATTACGTATGTATAGTACGCATCAAAACTTCTAGAAGTAATAAAACGTTCTTCACGTCTTGCTGAACGGTAAATCTTGCAAATCCACCATGATGTATTCTGGTTGATTGAACACTCTACTAATATATTATCAGTATAATGATTTTTCATTTTTATATTTTTAATATCGCATAGTGATACTTAATTTGCTATACATACACACACACACACACACATATATATATATATATATGGTACTATTAACCAAGGACGATATGTTTTAACTCCTTGTACTTCCTTTGTGAAACGCACTCCCTGACGATGGCCAGTCTCAATTGCCGAAACACGCGGGAGTAACAATTCTATATATTTTAAATGGTGAAATTTGTTGGTAGTAATTGTATGTAGGGATGGCTGTAGGGTTTATAACAGTTACCAGCTGATATAACTGACGGATTTTATTAAGTTTTAACTTACCAGGTACAATATTTGTTGCCTCATACACATATTCTCCAATGAGAATGGACAGAGAGTGTAAACACCAGGTTAGGAGAAATGTGGCGGGAGTGAAAGTGACCGATATTTGACTGGATGGAGGGAAGAAAACCACGATATCGCAATTGCATATTCGCATGTGTGTATATTTATATGTCGTTTATTTAATGACACTTCTGTAGCTCACGCGTTCTCTTGTCTGTGGCTGAGGCTACGTAGGGATGAATGAAGGGTAGGATGAGTACTGAATGATAACTGGTAAGGACACAGAGGAGAGCAATGTCGGTGTCAACATACGAAACTCAGCACAGTCAATATCCCGAACACTATAATATGAAGAATTATAAAGCCGGCTTTCCTACTGGACAGCATTTTAGTTCGCTGTTAGTATATTTGTTATTGTTTTATTTTATTTTATGAAGGACTAATTGCGTAAATGGGGACCGCGGTGGCGCAGTGGTTAAGGTGCTGTGCTACAAATCGGAAGGTCGCTGGTTCGATTCCAGAAGGTTTCATTGGAATTTTTCATTGGCATAATCCTTCCGATCGCACTATGGCCCTGCGTTCGACTCAGCCTCTAACAGAAATAAGTACCAGGAGCATTTCCTGGGGGTAAAGGCGGCCGGTGCGTAGGGCTGACAACCTTACCACTATCCTGTGCCGTTGTCGTGTAATCTTGGAGCCTTAACTTCCTGGAACCCTCTGGGCCACTCCAGGTCTGAAACGGGACTGCTTTATATTTAATTGCGTAAATACAGATTTTGTTTAGCTGTACTTCAAGTTTGCAGTTTATTAAGACCCTGACATGCATCATTTCCATGATTGTAATTTTTGACATCCATAAGTAAGTTGTAGGTAAGTAACTTCCCTCTGCGCCAAAATACACATGCCTAGAACTGGTTGTTCATTAGCTACTGCCAATAAACTGAAAGCTAAACAAGATCTTGGTATTTTATGTTCTACATTGACAGCTACTAGGCAACGGGCTGGTTAATACGAGATTCAATTTCAGGACGGTTCAAGAAATCTTTCTCTTCTCTCAATCGCTCAGGCCGATTCTAGTGTTCACTCAACCACTTGTTCAATGAATACCGGTGGTTTTCCCCTTATGATAAAGCGACCGGTTCTTCTTCTGTTACTATGAAATCCCTGGGCACAAACTGACCGCACACTTCCACCTAGTGTGCAGGTTAAGAATAAATGGAGCCACATATATTCTCAGCCTATATACATTCATAATGTGAAAATGGACAACTTTACCTGTTACCAGTACAATACGCTACCAAGAGTTGCTTATTATTCAAACATCTAGTACATTTTCCTATCAGAATTCTAAGGTAGGTACAACTAATATTGATTCTGCTTCATAAATTTGCTCATCCGTCATGTTGCTGTTATAGACTGTAGAATCACTAGGAGTTTAGTTACATTCCGATGACATATTGTTTTTCTGAATTTCTGGAAATTTGTTCAAGTGGTTCGAAGATGGAAAGGGGGAAACACGCACAAACATGGCAACGGAAAGAGGCCAGGTATGTTACTTGTGGAATGGCTTATGAAATTAACATGCTACGTGCTTCTGTGTATGTGTATGTGTGCCACTTAAACTGTTCACGTGCCGACTGCTTTTTCACGAATTTTGTTCTAAGCACTGTGCAGTTTGAGGGTAATTTCAGATTTCCTATAAGCAGTAATAATAACATGATGGGCGCACAGAATTTGTAAGGCGGAAGCGCCACCAGCGCCACTTACTTTAGGATCCTGAAATGCTATATGGTAACATCTTGGAACAATAAAGCCTATAGCTTTAGTCCATAATGTGGCAGAACGCAGTACAATATCAGGAGGTGTTCATGCAAAATTATTCTTTAACTTTAGAATTCCTGGCCTCTTCATTCTTGAGGTTTCTAGCTCACACACAACGACGCGTCACAGTCGGTAGGACTCCTCTGGACGCGTGATCAGTGAGTCGCAGAGACCTCTACATGACAACACACAACATTCACAACAGACAGACATCCATGCTCCCGGTGTGATTCGAACCCACAATCTCAGAAGGCGAGCGGCCGTGGACCTACGCCTTACACCGCGCGGCCACTGGGACCGGCTTAAAGAAAATATAATCGATACATATGTTACGAGTTCCTCATAAATTGAATAATAGTACCTTAAGATACCGATTATAATAAATGCATATAGTCGGAATTAGGATTTATGAAACCTGATCGGAAATCCCTGTTGTTCTTAAACGAAGGAGGATGACGTAAAATGGTGGCAGGATGAGGTGTAGTGCTATTGTTATCAGAAATCTGTGGAGTAGCTTACAAAATTATTTCTACGAACCCCAGAAATATTATCCCTAAAAGTGAGATAGTAAAGTCATGTAAACAAAAGAGATACTGGAATAATACGCGTATTCTAAGTTTTGAAGGACGCGTGAAAGTAGGACAGGGAGTGACAGTTCCCTTCCTTTCACAACAGAGAATTTAGAGTAATGAGAAGGATTATGCAGCAGTACTGTCAGGAAAATGAACAGGTAAGTGATGTCATATTTGCGAGGAGGCAACAGACGTAACAGGATGCGACGTGCATTGAGGGTCATATTAGGAAGTCGGTTTATCGGAGGAGGGAAACGACATACAAACAGCAAAACAAACGGGGGTAGAGGGAGGGAGCTGGAACGTGGAATATTATACCCTAATATTTTTTTGTATTTGTTCCTGGTCGTTAAATTTCTTCCTTCGTCTCAGTGGTGCTACAGGCCACAATAGCGAAGGTTTGAAAATCTTGTTGGTAAAAGGTAAAGCAGTCCCATTACAGGCCTGGACAGGCCCAGAGGGTTCCAGGAAGTTAAGGCTCCCAGATTTCGTAACAACGGCACAGGATGGTGGTAGGATGTCAGCCTTATGCACTGGCCGCCTTTACCCCCAGGAAATATTCCTGGTACTCATTTCTGTTAGAGGCTGAGTCGACCCCAGGGCCATAGTGCGATCGGAAGGATTTTATGTCAATGAAAAATCCACTGACACTAGCTGGGATCGAACCAGCGACCTTCTAAATCTTGTTGGTGGAAACTAAATAGGACTCCTTCCACTAGGAATGATCTTAGCCTTCAAGCAGTATAAACGGTATACACCTGACTCCTGGGTACTGTGACAAATTTTAAACAAACGTATTATCAAAATCACTGAAAAAATATGCATGCGATTGGCGGAACATATCGAACTCATAGAAAACATGAGAAATGTGAACAATTTTCAGCTGGAAATATTAAATGGAAGATACTACGTGGGAAATAAAACTACAGATGAAAGGAAAGTACTGGATTTAATCTTGAGAAATGGCGTGTGACGGCATGGGCTTAATTTCATTTGTTCAGTATAGAGGAGAAAAATGGGCTCTTGTTAAAACGGTAATACACCTTAAGGTACCATAACCTCTTTACCGGATGAGCGACTATGAGCTTCGCTAAGAAGGGCGCCGCTGCATAAAGTTAGAAATAGGATGCCAGGATGTGAAATGGATTAAACAGGATCAGCATATAGGACTCTGGCATTTGGCGGTTCCGTTACGGGAAAAAAATTAGACTGATATTTAAAACAATATCACCAAAATTGTAAGGCCTGAGCCGAAAATATATTCTGTACTGGATTAAGAGTCATGATAGAATGAGGCAAACAAATCTGGCGTCTTCTTGCCCTGTCGTTGGGTTACGTAAAGAACCTAGGATATAATATTTTGTTTTACTTTCTCTTCAAATGTTATTCAAAACACCTTGCTTCAGATAAACTGGCTTCCTCGGGGATGAAATTCAAGGTATCTGCAGAAACGCAAATATTCCATGATTTTCCTAGGATTGTAGGTAAAAGTTCAAATGGGTAGGTCGTCATGCCTAGTGTTCAATACGGTCCTATAATTTTAGAAAATCAAAAGTGTTAAATATATTTTAAGAACGCTCCAAAATATCTGATTGCCCGAGGATCAGTTCATGAGTCAAATATCCCCCCCCCCGTGAGTATTTGGAAGGACAGGCCCATCCCATGGGCGCTCGGCAGGAATGGGATTGCGCCTCAACCCAGGTACCTCCATTCCGTCAAATTCAAGATTGTTGTTCTTGATCAATCCTGTAATTTTACGTCCTATATTCCTCGAAATGTATGATAACAAACACAAGCATAACTCTTGATTTTAAGCTAACATGCCTTTATAGTTGCAATGATAAAATTAGGAAGTGTTTGAAGTCATGTCAACTAATACTACAATTGTGATTAGACAGTTTGTGCAACGTCTTAAGAATGAAACAAAAGAACCACCTTGCTGTTCCGTTGTCGTTGTTGCAGGAATTCTTCGTTTAACGCGGTAATCGTAGGGTAAAAATTATGAGCTTTGTCTGCGTGAAAAATGCTTTAAACATAACATTAAACTTTTTGAAATCTATATGTACAGTATAAGAGTGAAGTCAGATAATACATCAAAACGCTTTTTATTAATGGGTTGGGGTTTGGCGACTAACTTACAGCTCTTTCAATATTCCATACCTCACGAAGAAATAGTCAATAATAAAAACATCAAATCTCACTTATGCAATTAGTTATGTCATTTTCATATCTAGGAGAAAAACGCGGCCACATAAGAGTGTTATTTTCTGAACTCCGTTTACTGTTTCTTCTTCTGCCCACGTGTCTGCCAACACATCAGTTGGTCAATTCAGTATCCTTTCTTTCCCTTTGCAGTTGAAGATCTTAAACCCGCAGAGAAAAAGTACTGCTTAAGAAAATCCAGACTTTGAAGCTGGTCCACACCTTTTCTGAGTTTTACCAGAAAAATGCCGAAGAATCATTGGCTTCTGGACTGATCCACACGAATTCACTACTCGTCCTTGGAACTGTTCGTTTAAGATGTTTTAATTCTTCCCTCCCATCTATTCGTCTGTTTTTCAACTCATCTCTCTTATCCTTGCCCTTATTCCGTCCGTATCACTCTTTAATCCAAGCAGCCTTTTAATTTATCTTAGTAATTAACCAACTTGATGCACAAAATTTTTGTTTTACAATAAGTTTATTTCATGCCTCTACATGTTTCGAGCACCAAGTGCTCATCATCAGGAGGTCAAAATTGCATTATAC
>Ga0131853_10026819_pt1 | contig 10357 bp, 4 predicted proteins | sample TergutLab28metaG_FD_92764 | JGI IMG/M metagenome (GOLD analysis project Ga0131853, IMG submission 92764) | Labiotermes labralis P1 segment gut microbial communities from Petit-Saut dam, French Guiana - Lab288 P1 (version 2) (version 2) | ecosystem: Host-associated > Arthropoda: Insects >... | reverse complement strand
GGCCTGAAGATGACTAACATCTAGTCGAAACATGTAGCCTTACTCTAGAATAAATAGATTGTGCTGACGTACGTTTGTGTAATACTAATTGATTTTCAAGCACATCCTGATGCCTTCATTCAGAAATTCTGACAGCTCTTGCGTTCGCAGATTTAAACCATCAGTTAGTTGACTTGGGCGTGGCCTGAGACTTCTCATTACTGAGAAACACAGGAGTTACAGAGTAATATCAGGGACTTTCGCATTAGGTCATTGATAGCCAATGAGGCATTAGGTTATTGATAGCCAATGAGGTATTAGGTCATTGATAGCCAATGAGGCATTAGGTCATTGATAGCCAATGAGGAAGTACTGTTTATATTTTTTCTGACCTATTAGGACATAGCAAGATTTGCATCGGTCAATGGGAAGCAACAGGAAACTTCAAGAAATGAGACGAATTCTGACCTGGATACCAGCTAGCTCGTACACACGGCCAGGACAGAAACTGTCTTGCGTCACTACGATTTGGTCAGTTACAGTCAAAATTTTATAACTACACATTTATATGTGTATTATTTTAAAAGGATTATGGTCATTATGGCAGTAAAATTGGTCTTAAAAATACATTTCCAACCATTCGGACTAAGCAGGCAAAGTGCGAGACATTAAGACAGCTGGGAAGCGGTTGGGAAATAAACGTGGAGTGACAATAACAGTCAGCGCCACTTCCAACAATAATAGGAATTTTGTCGCCGTTTTATACGGTAACTACAATAAATCAAGAAGTGAGCAGCTGTCAAGATATCTGGCTAAACCACTGGATACCTGTTAATTACTTAAGCCCAGGTACTTCTGCGACTCTGACGAGATACGAGTCCCCCTCAACAGCGCCGTCCTATTTGTGATCCTTGTGGCGGGCCCTTAAATGTTACTGTGCAGAGAAAGAAAGAATGAAAACGGGGGGGGGGGGAAGGCAAAGTATGAGCAGATAATTTTAAACTAACGCAACTTAAACATGTTTTGAAAAAGACATGTGCAAACATAACATATTTTTATAAACCAATCATTTGTTTTGTTTATAAAATCAGTCCGAGAGCTTTGTGTAGTATCACACTGTGTATTTTTAAAAATTACTAAGAAATGCGTGAATCCCCAGGGTCTGCGCGGGGCCCGATTGCGTCAAATCGGTCCAGTCGGCCTAAGGCCGGCCCTGCCCTGGTATCAAGAGATTAACTACCGGCTGCAGCGAGAGGGTATAGAAGTGATTGCGTCAATTTTCGAGAAGCGATGTGTTTTCTGTGAGGTAGGAACTGGATTGTTACGGTACATACGAGTAGTATTTAAATAAGTGAAGAGGGTCCTAATTATCCGTCGTCAATCGGTAAAAAAAAAAAACCCGCCAATTGAAGCGCCTGGTAAGTACGTGGGGATTTCCCACTCATAATATTGTACATGAGTGCCGGATTGGTGTGAGCAGTTGGCATCATCGGCAGGAGGGCGGAAGGAAATATCAGTTGGTGCGAACGTGCACTGTTTTGTGCAAAGGTGTGGTGTTGTGTGAGGACAGCTGAAATGGACACCACAGACGGACCGCGAAACAACAGGACGCAGAGACGGAAAATACTCCGGCGTCTCAGCGAAATTAATTACATAGTCGCGGTGGCGTCTGCCATGTGGCATCCCGGAAATTCGAGGCGTCCTGACGCCAATAAATAGTTTAAGCCCCAACTGTTACTTTATGTGTTTTGTGTGGATCTGAGAACAAACAGCGATTATTTCCCTATACAACATTAACTGACTGGTTTGTGTAACCGAGATGGAGTGTGTTTACTGCGCGGTACGGACTGGAGCTTTATATACAACCAGGTTTAACATTCAACAATTCTACGTTCTGCCCACACTGTGTATTTATGTGTTTTGTGTGGATCTGAGAACAAACGGCGATTATTTCCCTATACAGCATTAACTGACTGCTTTGTGTAACTGAGATGGAGTGTGTTTACTGCGCGGTACGGGCTGGATAGTTGACTGCAGTACGTGTTACATCCAGTGATGGGGCCGTGTCGTGGTTAAGGCTTTGTGTCGCCGGCCTGTCACCGCGGAAGCCCGGGTTCATTCCCAGCCCAGCCCATGTGAGATTTACGGTGTACAGAGTGGCAATGGGGCAGATTTTTCTCAGACTACTTCGATTCTCTATTATTCCACCAATGCTCCATACTCGTCTTCATCTACACGTGGCTCTTACCAGGAGGACAAAGGAACGGGAACCTTCCAAAAATCAGTGATTTTTCGGAAATTGGGAAGCATTGGACAGAAAAGTACTTTCACTTTTTTTCGGTTTCAAGGGCGAAGTCAGTGGAGTTGTGGCAACAACTTATGGGCGACCTGAGAGCCTGCCACTGGATTGCTACGATCTCAATTAGCCCATTCCCGTGACGCTACCCCATTACTTGCGCATTGTAAACTGTTGACAATTGCTGCTCATTCTCTCTTCATTCCACCTGAAATGACCCTCTTCTGCTGACTTACGATATTAAAATTTCTCCAGTATATTTTCTAGATATTTGAACCCAAGAGAAATGAAGAAACAGAAGTATGGAGAAAACTAAAATAAATACTTTACTCTTGTCATCTAACATTGGAGCCGTAGAGCATGGGTCTACAACCTGCGGCCCGCCAACTTGTGTTATGCGGCCCGCGGCCACATCTGTAAATTATGTATGTACTACAAAAGTTACACAATAAGTCAGGCGGCCTGGTACACAATTGTCCACTCGCGGCCTGCGAACCAGACCACAATAACCGGTACGGCCCGTTGCTATAAAATTCTGGAGACCCCTGCAGTAAAGTATAACTGCCCTTCCCTATACTTAATTAAACACGACGTACTGAATGAATATGGAGGAGTTGAGGTACAGCTCCACTTATTCTTAACCTCGGCACGAGATGTAGTGGTCAGCTTCACGCCCCCGAGATCTTCACCCTCCGAATTCCATTTAATACGAGGTTTGGTGAGACCCAGGGTGGTCAGGACGTACTGGACAAAAATGTGTTTTCCGAAGTTGGAAATCGAACCAAACTGCGACACAAAACAATAATGTAGAGACACGGTACGGTCTGCCGACCGCCATGTTGGTCCCGTCGTCATCAGCACCCCAGCGACTGCACGTGCTGTTGGCTCCACCTGACCCCCCTCAGTAGCATTACTGCAGCACCTCCATAACAATTGAACACTGGACCTTACACTCCCCATCCACAATTGTCATTTCGTCTACCGGCTGCGTTAGAGCGTATGGTAAGGTGCTTATGCACTGTGAAGTGAGAAGCAAGTCATTAAAGTTCTGGTTGCCTGTTTTATGACGCTCTTCCAGTACATCGCTAGAGGAAATGGTAATTAACACAAAGAGCGTCAGCACCCCTCGCGAACTTAATGACCCAAAACACATGTACAAGTATCGTTTCGCGTTTATTTTGTTTCTTGCTTATGTTCAGCTAGTCATATGAAACACAACGTCCGCTTCTTCCCAAATCTAAACTGGTGTTCTTCCCCTGTGACGACACTACCAGGGCCAGTAAACAGTCTGTATTTGTTTTCATGAAAACGGACTTCAAAACAAGATGTCGACATCCCGCCCGGTCAGTGGCAAACAACCTTTGTGCCACCTCTGAAAGTCATCAGTGGAGAAGTACCAGACCAGGAGGGTAGTGTTTGTACTGCACGAACTGGTGGATAACCGTAAGCGGTCAGGCGGCCTGGTCAACATCTGCATCACACGAGCCGTCAGGGTTGTTTAATGGCGCAGTCTGCAGCTCAGGTTATCTGACGTCGAATAGCAGGCTAATTAGTGAGAGATACTGAGAGAACTGCACCACAATACGGTGTAATTGAGCGCATCGCTCTTCTGGGGTGTTACGGTGCGTAACATCACGGAAGAATATACCGCGGCGGAAACCTGAGGCACTCTGCGGGCATTTTGCTGGAGGGTCTGATGAAAACCACGAAAGAACTCCGAATATGTAGCAGCACCCCTGTCCACGTGACGGCGACATGGGTGACAAAATGGCAGCCACAGGCCGACTGTCACGTCACAACTGCGCTACTGTCTGCACATGAAGCAGTAACCGTACGGCTGCCCTACTGACTGACTGCATGCAATAGCAGCAAACCTGTGTCTTTCTTGTATTACTTTCTTCGTTTCATTTCTTCCCTTGTTTACTTTCTTTCATTCTCCGTTTTCTTCTCTCCGCTCCTCTATTTTATTTCATCTCTCCCCCGTGCATCAACTTCTTACATTTATCTCCCTATTTCTTCCCATCCACTTTTTATTCATCGGAGTTGTTTCGTGCGTCCATTCCTTTTTTCGTTTCTTCCTGTCTTTCTCTGTTCCTCTCTTTTCATTCTTTCAATCGGTCATATTTTCATCCGCTTCTTTATAAATTTTCTGCTTTTTCTCGGTTCCTTCCTTCCTTCGTTCGTATTACATCTTCTCTTCCTTTATTCACGCATTCGTATTTCTCTATTTACGCTAGGACGTCTTTACTCTCATTTTCCTTCTTTTGATACTACATGTTCCCACCTTTCCCGTTTCACTGTTTCATTACTTAACCCTTTTCTCCTTCGCACAGACCGGCGGTGCGACTGTGTTAGGCGCTCGGCTGGCAAATGCACCTCCAGTGCCTCAGACATGGGCAAAGGGCCAGAGCCCTTGAGCACTGCACAGGTGTCTCCTTCATTGCAGAAGTTCGTGTTTTTACTGGACTGAATTTTTTATTTATTATTTAACGATGATAATAATGGCGATGACATACCTGTTTTAATAGGACAACAGCAAAACGTTATTCTGTGTTGTTTTCTTCAGTCCCTCTAAGCAATTACTGAGACTATACTTCATAATACACTACAAAAATAACAACTTTAAAATACACTACCGTAATATTCTCTCTAATCCTGTGCAACGAATCGGTGCAAACGTGATGTGAAGAGAAGCCAACTTGGTAGTTCTAGGCTTAGACGACGTAATATCAAAACGGGTCCTAAACAGATTCGACAGGTGTCTGTGACTCTTGTGAACAAGGCGACCAACTTTCGAGTTTCACAAGACGGGAAATTCCTTCACTAGCTGAACGACTATCAGACTGTCAAGAATGTAGTCAACCGTGCCAAGTCATCTCACCATTCAAGGGCTTAAAACTTGTGCGATTCAAACTGCTGTAAATTGACACAAGAATCGATCATTCGATGAAAAGCCCTTTGCACGTGTGCAAAACAGAACATTGCCGAAACTCACTACTAAAATAGTGAAAACCCGTCAACTATTATTTTTTTCTATTTTTACTATCTTCAATACACGAAAGCCCAGCGGTATGTCTCACTCTAAAATATCGAAATTCGTTCAGAAATGTGAAAGAGGTTCAAAGCCCAGTGAAGTCCTCGCATTGCCCCCCCCAAGATATTCCCATTCACTCGAAAGACATTAAATGGTGCATGATTTCAGACTTCCACCACGAAGTCGCTGAGAACTGCGCTCTTATGGCCTATTACGCAGCGAATAGTGGTAATTCCTCACCCACGTTTCGGGACAACTTATCGGTCCCATCTTCAAGGGTCAAGAATCCAAGACGCAGCAAGTAGTGTTAATTCTCGGGACAACCGGACCGATTTTGTCCTGAAACGTCGGTAAGGAATTAGCACTACTCGCTGCCTAACAGCCCAGATGATCGCAGTTATCATTCACTGGTGTGTGTGTGTGTGTGTATTGCAGACGTAGCGTACAAGATTTTGGGTTCTACTACGTACTTACATACCAATCTATACGGCGCCATATCCCCCCCTCATTAAAAAAACTCGCCACCTCATCAAGATGTAGTGTGTTCCATGTGAGGTACGATAAAAATATTTATATACAATTGAGATCAAAACGGTTAGAATTATCAAAATTTCCACCTTAACAAAACCAGGGTATCTCGAGTGGCATTTGTATTATCACTAGAAACAGTGTCACTGTGTGCACTCGGTGCTCGGCTTGCTGTCCCGGTTAGCCGTAAGTTCGTGCGACCACCCTCAGTCGTGCCACCTGCTGCTTGCAGACTGTTTCCGTATGGCCGGCAGCCGATAAATACCGCCACTTGGACAAGCCTCGCCACACTTCTCTACCGCGCGTTTTGGTGCTAAGGCAAGATGGAGACCGACACGAAGTATTCATGCTCCGCGGTGTGCCAGGGTAAGTACCACCTGTCAACTGCCGAGCGATCACTTTCTGTTCACACAGGGCATAACCTATTCGGAGCTGAGTTTAAATATTGTATGCGTTCTAGAAATAAAATTTATTCAGAAATATAATAGTATTTATGCGCTTGAAAAGTGGCTTAATGTAACCGTTTGAAGTAGAATGGTCGGTACATACAGGACATGCTTTAACATAACATACAAGATGCACAATGTTTGTATAACGTAACAGTGAGACGCGTTCGCGTAACCATTGTCGCCGCGGAGAAGCAGTAAGTATTACATATTCTGAGTTTGTTTATCCAGCATGCAAAGCCCATGCACCATATTGTCATCTGTGACCTGTCCGGCTCTATCATATTTTTCCACATTAGTCTCACAAACGGCACGATTTGCGGGAAAAAGTTATTGCACATAAAATGTGTTTCTTTTATATTTTTTTTTTTTCTGAAATATTTCTCATTACAAGAAGAATTCGGAGAAATAGTATCGTAAATGTACACAAGTTTTCGGGTGAAGTAGCCGTTATCTTGTCACAGTGTCAATGAAACTTGAATTTTCTCGACATATTTTCGAAAAATACTCAGATATAAATTTTCACGAAAATCCCTCCAATGGGACCCGCGTTATTTTTTGCAGTCAAACGGACAGACATGACAAAGCTAACCGTGGCTTTTCGCAATTCTGCGAAAAGCGTGTAAAACCGGCACTTTGCCCCCACAGTGCGGTCGTGTGCTTCACGTGATGTTCACACCGGACAGCGACTATTTATCCAAACCCAATAAACCGGCTGGAGACGCGGTGTGTTTCAAGTAATGTACAAACCGAATTCTTTAATTTTAGATTCATTTACGGTTTTGGACTGTACCTTATACTGTGGGGTCTATCCTCCCTCTGACGCCTTTAAGCTTGAAGATTCAAGTGTTGTAAGATGTGACGCTGTCACTGGGCGAGCAATTCCCGACGTTTCGAAAGATCACAGAACTTTCGTCTTCAGGGTCAAGCAGTTCAGCTACCCTTTTAAGACACAAGTACTACGATCCTTTGACGTACCGGAGACTTAACTACTCGCCCAGTGACGTCACACCCCGACTGGAATCTTCAACACCACTACGAGATCCTCAAATCTCGCTATCAAGCTTGTTAATTAATTAATGGTGGGTTTATGGACACTGTTAGTAGCATAATGAATAGGATAGGACGCTGATACATATAATTACACTATATATTATTATGATTAAACTCTCACATAGTCAAAACGTTTCTTGTCAATCACTCGCATTAGATCACCTCTCATCTGCGCAGGTCACGTCCATATTTTGAGCCCAAAGTTGCTTGTTTTGTCACGACCAAACGTCACCGTCCAGCAGTTGGCACTCTTGCCCCATATTCCAAGTTTAGAATTCAAATACAGGTCCACAATTCCTTACCCGAAACTCTTGGGGTCAGATGTTCGGACTTCAGAATTTTTTCGGTTATTAGAAAGGTAGTCCTGTGCATACACCGTATATTACGTAACATTCCCCGCGGGGTCTGGGGGTAGCATACCGCAATTAAACACGTTACTATTCATGCAGCGAAACCTACGAATATACACCCTAAGTGGGATAAATTAAGACATGATTAAACGTTACAGTTTAATTTATATACTGTAGTGATAAACTGGTCAGAACCTTCGGTTTTTATAGCTTGCGGGTAAGGAACTGTGGCCACGTGTCAGTCTACAGGCTGACTGCCTTGATACTGACAGATGTCGCGTTCGTTTAGTCTCTCCACATGCATGGCAAGATCGATTCATTCAACACAATTTCAAATCCAGCATTCAGTAATGACTCTGTGGCACTGACAATGTTACATAAGCCAGAACTGAATAAACATGCCGACCAGCAGTAAATAACAGCAAACAATGTTGACTATGAACATGTATGTCTTTGTACAGCATCGGTTTGTTTATGTAGATGCATAATTATGTCGGTAACCATCACTGGATCAACTGATCAAGACCAGCTCTTTACCAATGTCCCAACCTTTCCCTTCACGTACCTGATAATGGTACTTGTAACAACCCCCATGATGTTCTAAATTATAGTCGAATTTAATATTTGAATAAAGGTAGACCAACTTGATGACACTTGCTTTATTATGTCAAGGTAGACCAACTTGATAACACTTGCTTTATTATGTCAATTTACTGCTCAACATGTTTCGGATGTTAATACATCCATCTTCAGGAGATTGCGACCACTTGGTGCGTTATTGTGTAGGCTGTAATGTGCTGTGGTATCCGAGTGCAGGCTGAATCACTAAATTGACATAATAAAGCAAGTGTCATCAAGTTGGTCCACCTTTATTCAAATATCAAGACGATGCACGGTCCAATACGCATAAGAAGTCGAATTTAAGTTTGGGACTTTTCCGAAATATTTGGTACACTGAGCCACTATTTCACTGTGTGTAATATTGAGGAGGTTTTGAAATAGTCCATTCCGTCTATTCTCATATTATCAACCACCTCTCTAACTACACCAGCTGAGTGCACAATATTTATTCATTGCATAAGGAGGAGAAACAGTAAATATATGTAATGAATGAATATTGTGCATTTCGTTGCTGTACTTAGAGAGTTCGTTGGTAATATTCAGGTGGTTTAGGTAACAGAACGTTAAATGTGATTAAGGAAACACTAACAGGAAACTAACCCTAGCACTATCACAGTACGCAATTAACCTTTTGGCGCCGGAATTATTTTTTTAATTTTAGCACACCCTGTATATAAAATGTGAATAATATAGGAACCAAATACGTTAGAATTATAAAACAAACTGCATTTTGAAGAGGAAAAAAAAAACGGAGAGTATATACCATGTTTAAAATATTCAGTACATATATTTTTTGAATAAATATATAAAATGCAACTTTAGAGGTTAGCGGTGCGGTACGTCAACTATAGTTGACGTTAGGCGTCTAAAGGTTAATATGTACTGTAACGGCGTGACCCACTGATACTGTACGAGCACGGAAAGTTGTAGTGTAACACAAAATAGGGTCATTTACGTAGACTTTTTCGCGTAGAAAATTAATGCACTTTGGTTCCTTCAAACCAGTTGGACAGATTCGTAACTCTGTAACGCATTTCTCCAAAACACATTTCTCAATACGAACCTCTCATTTAATCCTCGGTCACCAAACTGATCTCTTTCCTAATTAAACACAAGTGTCCTGAATTCCTACACAATAAACAGGTTAGCTGATCGTGAAACCCGCCACTCAGCAACGTAAGTGTTGTCTAAACTGCGCAAAGTTAGTAATATGTTTGTGCTAGGAGTACAACGCTCATATTTCTTCGCGCTCTGTAACTGTGCAGTGTTATTATTATTATTATTATTACTACAAGGTTAGCTCAGTATAGTGACTAGGCTATGGGCTGGACAACCGACGTTCGATTCCCAGCAAGAACAAGAGGGTTGGCTGTTCCCCAAAATCCAGACTGACTCTAGGGCCCACCTAGCCCTTTTTTTTATTGTGCAACTAACGCTTTGACCTTGGAGGTAAAGCTGGCAGGGTGTAATGCTAACCAGCCGCTTTCAGCTTGTGTCATTGTTAAGAGTGGCTGGAGCGATACCCCCTTTCCACATATGTATTCATAGTGTGCACGTTGACGTCGCTGTCTGCACTGCCACTCATACTGCGGCACCGCGAAGAACTGAATGGGCACCTACCATGTGATGTTCTGTTTGTCACAGTGCGTGAGCGCTGTACAGCTGTCAGAACTGGTGTCCCACTGCTGCGCGTGCACTGTTCAGCTGTGAGCTGTTCTGTCCCACTGCTGCACGTGCACTGTTCAGCTCCGTGCACTGCTGTCTCACTGCTGCGCGCGCAGCGCTACCCGTTGCAATGCGCGCCCCTTCAAAACTCTCGCGACTAACGTCCTGGACACCGCATGCTGATCGTGCAGTCTGCCCCCCCCCCCCCCCCCCCCCCCTCCCCCCTTCTTTTCAAAAAAATTTTTTTCTGGTTTTTTGGTGTAGTGGAAGCGTGATGTGGTAGAGGGGGGGTGCCCGTGCCAACATCAACCCTATAAACTCCATTTTTATACTGCCGTCACGGCGGGGGGGGGGGGGGGGGGGGCAGACTGCACGATCAGCATGC